>Ga0181577_10000013_pt1 | contig 140260 bp, 93 predicted proteins | sample 101ome_21_FD_132468 | JGI IMG/M metagenome (GOLD analysis project Ga0181577, IMG submission 132468) | Coastal salt marsh microbial communities from the Groves Creek Marsh, Skidaway Island, Georgia - 101413BT metaG (megahit assembly) | ecosystem: Environmental > Aquatic > Marine > Intertidal...
CCGCCTTTGTGGCCAACCACACTCTCGAAGCTTTCAACAACAGCGACGCCGCGGCGTAGAAATATTAGATTTGTAACGTTCAAGTTACAACAGTAGACAACGCCGACTCAGCGTGGCGCTCGCGTCACACTCCGACGGTGGACTCGAGTCGCCGATGTTCGCCCTCTCGTCCATTCCGACCGCGATGCACATCTCGAGCGCGCGTTCGAGCGTCTCTGCGTCTCGTTCGCGCGCGCGCGCCGTGATGACGCGCGCGTCGAACGACGATCGTCGTCATCATCGCGACGTCCCAGTCGTATCTCGTCGCGCGCTCTCCCTGAGCGCGTCCACGCTCGCCGTTCTCGGTGCCGTCGCGCTCGTCGAGCCGCGCGCGAGCGACGCCGCGTACGGCTCGGCGAGCGGCACCGGTGGTGGTGAGGACGCGACGGAGATCACCTGGGACACGTTTTACGGCGCGGCGAATCCTCCGGCGACGTACGGCGCATTGGGCGGGACGAAGAAGTCCTTGGCCAAGTACTCGTACGACGTCGCGAGCTCGTGGGTGGAGGAAGCGACGTCAAAGGTGGAGAAAGGAAGCGGTGGACAAGACTCTCGATGGGTGAAAAAAGGCTCGAAAGGGGAGGTGAAGGCGTATTGCTTGACGCTCAACCGCGCCGGGCAAGACGGCGCGGCTTTCGAGCTGACGGACTCGTCGCTGCAAGCGGTCGCCGGTGCGCTGAGCGAGATGCAAGATTCCATCGCGAATGGACGGGTCAAGAGTTCAAGAATCACGGAAAACGATAAGGAGTACGCCGTGTTCGAGGTGGATGCCGATCGTAAGTATACGGTGAAAATCACCATCGATAACACCGGAAGACTCTTCGCCTTCGTCGTCACCGCGCCGGCGAGCAAGTGGCGTTCGGAGAAGGCCGTCTTCGATCGCATGGTCAGCTCGTTCACCGTGTACACGAGCGCGTCGCAATTTGTGTAAAACAACAACAAGCTAGGTACTGTAGTCTCCTATTCTTTTCGCGACAAATCTAAAGGCGCGTATTCCTCGACTGAGTCGTGTCTGAGCGGAATGGCGCGTAAACCGTATTTTTCACACATCTCCTCCGTCAAAAACGTCCCGGCGACGACGTGCGTCTGCGCCATTCTCTTCATTCGAGGCGTTCGTTCGCCGAGCGCGGGATCATCAAAGGTGGCGCAGCACTTTTTTGGCGCCGTGAGTGAAATCAACAAGTTTGGCGTGAACACCTCCCCTCCGCTCGGCGCGCCGTCGACGTTCCATCCCGATGGAATGTCCAGACTCACCGTGAACAACGCGCGCTCATCGAGATCGGCGCACACACCGTTCGTCAGCGCCGTCAACTTTTTCATCACCTCGACGAACGGCGCTCGCACCTCCCCTCGAAACGAAAATCCAAACATCGCGTCCACGAAACAGCGCGTCTCCCGCGCGTCCATCATCTTCAAGACCTCCTCCTCGTCCACGAACGTCAGCCCGCGCGTCTCGCGACACTCATCCACGAGTTTGGCGTACAGTTCGCTCTTCCCTGGTCCTTTTGGATACCACACCTTCACCTCCGACGTCTCTCGTCTCGTCGCCACCTCGCGCGCTAAAACCAACCCGTCGCCGCCGTTGTTCCCGGGACCACACAGCACCACGAACCTCTCGTGTCCGACCGCGCGCGCCAACGTCGCCGTCGCCGCATTCTTCCCCGCCGTGCGCATCAACGATTCGAGCGACGACGCCTCGCACCCGACGCCGGCGATGAGGTCCTCGTCCAACGCGGCCGCCTCGCTCGATGACAGAAATCTTCCCTCGTATCGACACCACGACGCCGTCGATGACGCGTCGTCGGCGACATCGCGAGCGCGCGCGGACATGGTCGGCGCGCGGCGCGCGCGAGGGCACGTCGCGGCGCGCGCGATCGTCGCGCGCGCGGCGCGCATGCGAGTGCGGACGACCGATGGGTCGTTGGTGGGCGCGGACGGCGCGAGGTGCGTGTACCTCATATCATGGAGTGGTTCATGAACCTTCAAAGAGGTTGCGTGTACCTCTCATGTCGTGCGACTCACGATTCAAAGCACGCTCGGCGCATCTCGTTTATCGCGTATCCTCATCTCCGCACATCACATAGTTTTAAATACACCACACTACGAATTCGACCACGCACGCGCGAGGGACGCGCCGAGCCGAATCGACCCCTCGCGCGATCGCGCGTCGGTCGTCGCCACACCACAGACGCACGAGATCATGTCCGACAGCGAACACGAAGTCGAAACCTTTGAATCCGCCGATGCCGGCGCCTCCCACACGGTGCCGATGCAAGCCGGTTCCGTGCGCAAGGGTGGTTTCATGGTGCGTCTTCATGGGTCGGGGCGCGCGCGCGCGATGCGCCGGCGAGCGCGAGTGTGGTTTCGTGACGAGCGCGACGCGCGCGACGCGCGAGGAGACGCGATCGAGCGCGAGAAAACGATGGGGACGTTTTTATGTGTTCGCGCGACGTCGCGGTCGCGCGCCGGTCGCGGTCGCGGTCGCGCGGACGCGGTCGCGCGCGCGGCGGCGGACGCGCGGGGAAACCCTGGAGCGATCGGGATCGGAGCTGAAGAGAGACTGACGATTGGATCGCGTTTTCGGTCGATATTCGCAGGTCATCAAGGGTCGCCCGACCAAGGTGATCGAAGTCACGACGTCCAAGACCGGTAAGCACGGTCACGCCAAGTGCCACTTCACCGCGCTCGACATCTTCACCAACAAGAAGATGGAGGAACTCGTGCCGTCGTCGCACAACCTCGAAGTGCCGGTTGTCGCGCGCGCAGAATACACGTTGTTGGACATTGATGAAGACGATCACATGTCCCTCATGGACGACAAGGGTGACACTCGCGAAGATTTGAAGCTTCCGGGTGGTCACGACGATGCGGAGAAGTTAGCCGACGAAATTCGCGCCGCGTTCGACGACGGCAAGGAGCTCGTCATTACGATTTTGCAGGCGATGGGTATCGAGCAAGCGAACGCGATGAAGGAGATCAACAACAGCGCCTAAGTTTTGATAGTATTATTGCAAATCTTATTGGAGCCTTTGATCATCTAGATATGAGCCGAGGGCGTGGGATGTGAGAAACTCTAGCGCGTCGGCGACGGGCGGCACGGATCGCGTCGTTTTTGATTTTCTCCATTCAACGCACTCACCGTTGTCAGTACATCACCTTCTGAGTACTAAAATATTCATGATTCGTCATCGTTTCGAGCGTCGCGATCGCATCGTCGCGTCGACCTCGCGCGTCGTCGGTCCTTGCGCGCGGCTACCGCGAGCGGATTCTTCACTCGTTGGCTCTGACAGACGAGACCGAGACCACCGACCGAGTCTCGATCCGTCCTCGGAGCGCCGCCGAAACGCTCGGAAGGCGTCTCGATGAAATATTCGCGTCGCGCGATGACTTAAGCCCACGAGCGCGCGCTCAGATGGACGTAGTGAGACGTAACCGCTCGTGAAACATGGCGCGGCCATTTCGAAGTCCTCGTCCCAGCGCGTGGCGCCTCGTCGCCGTCGTCGTCGTCGTCTCGGCGCTCTTCGCGCGCGCCGACGCTTCATTTGCCGTGGTCGACTGTCACGATAACGCCGTGATCGGTAACATCGTCGGCGCGGGCGTGCCGGGAAACCGCGATGGACGGTTTGAAAGGAGTCTGCTCAACTCGCCGTCGGGTGTGTCGTGCAACTCGACGCTTTGCTACCTGGCAGACTCGGGGAATCACGCGATAAAGAAGCTGACGCTGTCGAAGAACGAGGTGGTGCACTTGGCGGGGTCGTCCGAGGGATTGTTCGGGTTGAGAGACGGGCAGGTGTCTGAGTCGTGCAGTTTGAGTAGTAGTCCCACGGAGCCGTTGCTCAGTTCGCCGCGGGACGTCGTGCTTGTCTCTCAAACCAGCGCGTATTTCTCTCCGGGTGACATATTGGTGGCGGACACGGGTAACAATGCGATTAGAAAAGTATCCGGCAAGACGATGAGCACGGTGGTTTCCGGTTTGTCTACGGCGCCGATAGCGCTCGTACTGGACGAGAGTGATGGATCGATTTATTTCCTTAGCAGCTCAAGTCATCACCTTTCAAAGTTATCTTACGGCGCAGGGAGTATGGCCAGCGTCGCGGGTAGCCAACTCACGGCGGGAATGGTGGATAGTCCGACCGCTAGTAGTGCGCGATTTTCGGCGCCGGAAGGCTTGACGTTGGATGCCACGAATCGCATATTGTACATTGCAGACACTGGAAATCATGCGATACGAAAATTAGTGCTGTCGACGGGAGTGGTGACGACGGTACTCGGTGATGGAACGATATCATCGAGCGCTACCGCGTTGGACTCGGATGGTGAGTTGGCCACACCGGCGCGCTTCAACTACCCGGCAGGGATCGCATACAATTACGACTCTGGCCTCAGTAGTGGTGTATTGATTGTATCCGATCGTGGAACGCATCGGCTGAGAAAAATTGTTTTGTCAGACTCCACGGCTTCGAACGCTACGACGGTGGTTAGCGTTGGTGGTAGCTATAACGGAAAATCTGGCTTCTTAGATAGCACTTACGGAAGCGGCGCTCTTCTGAACACACCGGTATCAATTTCATACGTGAGTACTTCGTCGTACGTGATTGCGGATAAAAACAACCACGCCATGAGAAGAGTGCACATAGAATCACCGGTTGACGTCACTTTTACGATACAATCGGTGGCAGATGTCGAGCGGACGGTGGAAAGTCGAGATCTGGTGTTATTGAATTACGGGCGATACTCCATTAATGGTCCCCCGTACAATGAAACCACCCATTTCTCGGGTGAACTCACGTACTTTGGTGAAGAACACGAAGTTACAATGTGTGCGCACCCGTCCGTAGATTACTTCGTAAAGTTTGAGGGATCGATGCAGGCGATGGTGAAAGATTCAACAAACCATTTATACTTTGGATACACTGGATCATCAGCCACGGATAGCACGGCGAGAACCTTTCGGATCCGAGGTCCCGGTTGTACGGATGCATCTGCACCGAATTATAACCCTTTTGCCACGAGCGATGACGGCTCGTGCGTGAGTGGTGTTAAAGTGCATTTCAATGTGAGCGTCTGGGGCGTGGTCGAGCATGCCGTGTACGAGTTTGAAGGACCTGGGTTTTACGTCTCAGACTCGTTTCTAACTGGAAGTGGCGAAGCAGAATACACGCAAGACGTGTATCACGAGTTTACTGCCTATCCGGGTGGTACCTATATTGCGCATTTCTACGGAGCTCTGAACGCTTCGCTCAGCACTGTATCTGGGCAGTCTGGTTTGGGAGCGATTGCGATAAGCTATTGGAACCACTCATCATCAGAGGTTAGTTACCAGGGTTCAAAGCGTGCTCGCATCACAGGGCCAGGGTGTGTCGACTCGTCGTATCCAACGTACGATCAATATGCGTTGGAATCTGATGAAGTGAACGCGTGTGCGTTCGGGGCGAACATGCGCGTCATCATAAATGCAAGTTCCGCATCAGAGTCCTGGTATGACTATGGCTCCATCACAACTCCAGGTATCAACGAAGCCTCGCAAAAGATTGACGGTATCTCGCTGGATAATGCGACTGATCAAGTGGTCGTAGATGTTACTCTCCTACCTGGTGTGTACGAGTTTGATTCATTCGGCAACGTGTCTGCAGACGTGCAGCAACTTCAATCCAGTGGATTCGTTTCCCTGAAAACATGGGTCGGAACTGACTCTACACTTCGTTACGACCAACATGGATTCCCCACTGCTGAACGAGAGCGCGTCGTCGTGTCGTTTCCGCCGTCTTCATCGCGTTATATCACAACTAATGTGGTTGGCTACGCAGGTGGAATACTTTTGGGCGATGATGACGTGTCGAGTGTGACATTCAACGAAGGATCTGTTCCGCAGCTACAGACCTTAACATCTACGTTCTTAAAGAGCACGATGACTACGTCAACCCTGAATTCATTGTGGTACACCAACAACATCAACGCCATGGGCGTCACCCCATACACAATGGTGTTCACCCCCGACGGTTATCAGTTCAGCGTGTCGGTGATTCTGTCACTCAAATACAATCAGTCGTCTTCACCCTCGCAAGAAGGCAATGATAATCTCGCGCTTTTCAAGCAAGGAGTGAAAATTAAGTGTTTACATGGTGCGGTGTTTGACTCAACTGCAGGTACTGTCACAGCGACAATCGATTCGACGGGCACTTTCGGTGTTGCGTTTCGAGCCACCATCAGAAGCATCTCACCTCCGAGAGCATACATCGATGGCGGTACGAGTGTGACAGTAGACGGCATCGATATGTCATCACTCGCTACGTTGGGCACTCAAACATCGAATCAGAAGTGTCGATGGGGTGAGAGGTTTACAGCGGCGACGACCGTCGCTTCGGCAGACGTCCGTTCAGTTTTGTCGGGTAGTGACAGCGCGGTGATGGGTACAAAAATCAACGCCATCTCGTGTGTAGCGCCCTCGACGAAATACGCCGGTTTCACAATCGTCGAGTTCTACAATTCTGACAACCTCATGACGAGTAACACCAACCTGACGCTTCTCCTGACCGCATCTCCATACATCACTTCCGTGGTGCCATCTGAAGGCGTCGTTTCGGGAGGAACCGTCGTCACCGTATCCGGCAACTTTTTAAGAGCAGGGTCATCGTCGTCCGATTGGGAAAAGTACGATGCGGACTCCACGTTCTTCGCAAACAGCGGCCCCACGGCGTTGTCATGCATGTTTGGTTCAGTCTCGTCGACTGGAGTTGCGATTTCGTCCGCCGTCGCAAGATGTGAAAGTCCATCTTCCAGCGGCGCAGTCTCGACGAGCGTGCGCGCGGGTGATCTCACTTATCCATCGACGGGATACGGCGAGTATTCCTTTGTCGATGATTTCGACGCGAGCGTCACCTCCACAGCCTATAAAGACAACAGTGGAGTGGGTGCGATGACGGATGGTGGTGTAGAAATCAGTCTTTTCGGTGCTACGGGTTCGTTGACGAACCAACGTGACGAATTCTACGATTGGCAGTGCTTATTCGGCACGGTGCGCGCAGCCGCGCGAGAGAAGCCGTACGGCGATTTGAGCTGTCTTTCAACATCCTTAGCTCGTGGAAGCACGCTCGACGTCCGACTCGTCGGACCAAACGGCGAAGGCTCGTTACTGCTCGGTACCGTTTCCTCGGACGCCGTCGCGGATACATACGTCGACTCCGTCGTAACCGTACCGGGAACTCCGGAGACTATCCAAACGCTGGCCGTCATCGGGAGAGAACAGTCGCCGCAGTTCTGGGAACCTCTCACATGGATCAGCACCGCGCACGCGCTCCTCTCCTCTCCGGGCGGCGGTTGGGTCGGAACTGGTCAAGGGTTCGGTCACGGCGCTAACGGGGATCCAAATTGCACTTTTACGTCGGACGCTGGCGTCGTCGCGACTCGGGTGGCGACGATAATTTCGTCTGCGCTCGTCGTGTGCGAAGCGCCCATCTCGGAATCAAAAGTGTGGTCTTCCGTGCGTGTCTCGGCGAACGATGTATTCTCAGGCGCACCGAGAACGTTGACACCCCCGTGGTTTACACCTCCGACGCGAACGGACGCCGCCGCGTCTTCTTCGCGCTTTGTCGCCGCCTGGTTTCCATCCGCCTCCGCCGGCGGCGTCCGCACGGTCCCGCAAGGGTACATTTCGAGCGCGCACCCCATTCCGACGCTGTGTTACTACGGTCTATCGATAGATCCGACGTCAATCACCGCGAATGACGGGTGCGAGATACCTCGAGCGCTCTCCCCCGGTTTCGTCGCGATTTCTTTAAACGGCGGCGCGTCGGCGGTGCCCGCGTTTGAACACCAGTTGGAGATTCTCGAACCGATACACTCGAAGACGGTGTACCCGAGATTCTTGACCGTCGACGGCGGTTCCATCGTGGACATCTCCGGCACCGACATGACTGTCTCGCCGAACGGCCCTCCGCTACGCTGCGGCTTCGCGTACTCGACGGAAATCTTTGACGTCGCGTACGTGTCCTCCGCCTTGGTCAAGTGCGAGACGCTCGCAAGTTACCTCGACGGCGATACGAATGAATTCAATCTCTTCATCGGTCGCGACGAGGACTTGACCGGATCGGAACCCAACGAATTATCCGCTTCACCGACGAATAAGACGATCGCCGCCGTCGCCAACACCTTCGGCGTGCGCGCCTCCGCCGCGCCCGTCGTCTCCGCTCTCTCTCCGACAGCGGGCAACGCGCGAGGCGGCGCCGTCGTCGCCATCGACGGCACATCGTTCACCTACGAATCCGGTACCGCGCGCTGTATCTTCGGCAACGTCTACGTCAGCGCCACCGTGTACAACTCCACCCACGCCGACTGCGTCGCGCCTTCCCTGTATCCGCTCCGCGTCTACGCCGTCGCCTTTTCGCTCGTCGGCTCCGCCGCGCAGCGTCTCCTCGACTCATCCTTCACCTACGCCAACGGCACCGCGTGCGCGTATGCCGTGTTTTAGATTATAGATTACTTATACTATACCTAGCCTCTCCACGCGAGCACCGCTCGCTCGATCGCGAGACTGCGTCTCTCTCGCCGCTCGACGCGACGCCGCGCCGTCGAGGACAAAAAAAAGACGAGTCTCGCGTCGATCGAGCCGTCAGACGTCAGACGCGACCTCACACCACCGCGACGACCGACCCGATCGCGCGCGATGGCGAACCCGATGCAAAACATATGCGCGAATTTCGATCAAGTCGGCAAGGTGCGCGCGTCCCCGCGTCGACGATGACTCGCGCGTTCGTCGCGCTCATTAATCGATGAATCGTCCCGGCGCGTGAATGACTCCGTGACTCGACGACTGACGGTCGATTGACGACGTCGAACAGGCGTTCGCGGAACACTACTACAACACCTTCGACGCCGACCGTGCGCAACTCGGTCCGCTGTACAACGAGTCGTACTCGATGTTGAACTTTGAACACAGCGACGCGAGACCAGGGCAGTACAAGGGAAGCGCGGCGATCGTCGAAAAGCTCCGTTCACTTCCGTTTCAACAGGTGAAACACCAGGTGGTGACGCTGGACACGCAACCGTCGCCGAACGGTGGTGTCATCGTGATGGTGTGCGGGAATTTGCTCGTCGATGGTGAGCAGCACCCGCAAAAGTTTTCGCAGACGTTTCAGCTCATGCCCACCGAGGCGGCGGGACTGGCGCCGGGAAGTTACTTCATCTTTAACGATGTGTTTCGTCTCAACGTCGGGTGAGCGCGCGCGGGAACGCAATCTTTCACGACGACTACACTAGTGCATCTATAGCTATAACAAAAATCAAACATACACACGAATCTTTTCATCTTTCTCAGCGGCGCCGTCGCTCACACCGCCGTCTTCCCGTTCAGACACAAATCAACCTTTTCCAACAGATTTACATTCTCCAACGCCGCCGCCACGCGTTCCTTATCGTTCAACTGTTTATTCACCGCCCTCTCGCTCGAATGTGTCCCAGGAGCGATGACGACGTCCACCTTGAACCTCTTCGGAAGCGTCCTCGCGAGCTTCACGCGAATGCTCAACCCGATGAGCGTCGCCATGGAACAGTGCGGCACCGTCGGCGTGAACGACACCTTGACTCGACACCCCGGGTCATCGACGACAATATCCTCCTCTCGCACGACGTTGAGTCGCTCGAGCGAATACGGGTGTTCGGGGTCGTTAATGTCCCGCACGTGGTCAAAGATTTCTTCGGCGTCGATGGCGTCGCGCGCCGACTCGCACGATTCTTGGCGCGCGCGCGACGCGTTCTCGGACGCGCGAGACGCGCGCGGGGCGTGGACGATCGGGGCGGGATTGATGTACGCATCGCGGTCGTCGCCCGCGTCGTCCGCGTCGGCCATGACGGGCGGACGGATGCGCGCGCGCGTGTGACGGACGCCTCGTCGTCACTCTGCGCGCGATGACGATGACGGTGTCGCGCGCGTCCGTCTCGCGCGCGACGGTGACGGCGGCGGCGACGCGGTCGCGATCGAGGTCGCGCGCGTCGACGCGCGTCGCGCGCGCGTCCGCGGCGCGCGACGACGACGAGAAGGCGCGCGAACTCGACCTCGACCGTGGGCCCGTTCGGTCGTTGTCTCGACGCGCGACGCTCGTCGCGCTCGCGACGGCGGCGGCGGTGACGGTGACGTCGACGACGACCGCGCGCGCGTCTTCTTCTTCGTCGTCCTCGTCGTCGTCGTCGTCGCTCGAGAGGTACGCGGACGAAAAGAAGGCGTTCGCGGTGAGCTACCCGTCGTCGTGGGTCGTCGCGAGCAAGCCGGGCGCGGAGGTTTTATTTAAAAACCCGGATGAAAAGTACAGCAACATCGGCGTCACGGTGTCGCCGGTGACGATCGATTCGTTGGAAAAGTTTGGAACGTTGGAGGAGATCGGTGAGCGCCTGGCGAGGGCGGAGGCGGCAAAGGAGAGCACGGTTCCGGGCGGGGTGACGGTGACGAGCTCGACGGAACGACGAGGAGAGAAATCTGGGGCGGTTTTTTATGATTACGAGTATCGGTTGATCACGACGTATGGAAATAAGCGCGTGTACACGTCGGTGTCCATCGTGGACGGTACGCTGTACATTCTGAACGCGCAGGCGTACGAGGTGGCGGATCCCGAACGGCCGACGGAGGAACAAAAGGCAAAGGATGAGGAAAACTCCGCCTTGTATCGAAGCGTGGGAGCGACGTTCGACGCGTCTCGACGAATTTTCGAGTCGTGATATTCATGTTCTTTTAATACAATTCTTCTATTAGCCGCGCAACTCTACGAATCCGTGCTGCGCGTCGTACGTCCACCACGTGTGTTTGCCATCCGTAAACAAATTCTTCGAGTGGTCGAAAAACAAGTCGCTCGCCTCGGAGTAGTACATCGAATGTTCGACGTTCCAGACGTATCCCTCCGGTACGACGGCGGGTGGGCACGATCGCGCGAGCGACACCAATTCGCTCTTCTCGGCGATGTGATCGCTGACCGCGCGTCCGTGCGCGACGACGTACGCCTTGAGCGCCTTGACGCCCATAGCGGAAAAGTCCAACGCGCTCGACGCCGTCGGCGGTTCGTCCCGTGTCGGTTCTTCCGTCATCTTCGGTTTCTTCGCCGCCGGTGCGGGCTCCTCCGTTTCTTCGTCGTCCGTGTCCGCGAACATGTCTTGACCGTCGCCCGCGTCCTCGACGACGGATGGCGTCGGCGCGTAGAGTCGCGCAGCGCGCTCGAACGCCTCCTTACGAAACGTGTACACCTCGTACTCACCCTGTCCCATCAACGCGCTCGAGAGTTCGGTCAATTTGTCAAAGACTCGTTTCTCCTCTTCGCTCATCGCTTTCGTTGGTTTCCCTTTATTTTTACCCGCGCGCCCGCCTCCCGGTTTGGCGCCGCCGCCCAAACGCTTCAGCGCGCCCAACACCGTCTCTCCTGGATTCAAGTATCCCGCAATCTCGTGTTGCATCGCTGCCACCTCACGCTCGCTCATCGCCTTTGCGTCGTCCTCTTCCTCCAACGCCGCCGTGCTTCGCTTGATCGCCCCGCTCGCGAATCTCTCGTCCACCTCGGCGTCCTTGTCCAACCACAAGTCGGCTTCATCCTTCTCCTCGGCGTATTCGACGTAATTCCCATCGTCATCAAAGTACCCGTCTCGACGCTCCTCGTCCAGATTAAATGCCATGAATCCATCATTCTCTTTCCCGCCCACCTCTCGTCCCTCCTCGGCGTCCTCCACGCCCTCTCTCGTCTCGACGTCGTCCCTCGCGCGCACGCCCGCCGCCATCTCCGACCGCAACAGCGCCCTCGTCTTCGCCGCACCGACGGCGCGTTTCGCCAGTTCATCCGCGTCGTCCGCGTCGACGACATCCTCGTGCGCTTTACTATCGTCGCGTTCGTCGTCGTCCGAGTCTCTACCGCTCGGTAAGACGGTGGCGCGCGCGCGAGACGGGTCGGCGATGGATTTGTCCCGCTTCTTTTGCGCACCCTCCGCGGCGAGAACGTCGGCGACGAGCGCCGCGGTGGACCCGGGCGCGTGTCGAACGACGTCATCTTCGTTGTCGTCGTCGTCGGGATCTTCGAACGAGACGCGCGCGCGACGATCGCGTTTCATGACGACGCGAGAGAGGTCGGGAAGTGAAGTGTGAAGAGAAAAGCAGTTACAAACAAACCGCTCGTCTGGGCACGCGCGCGCGACTACTTCCACGTGATGAGCGCGTTGAAGAACTCGTCGTAGGATAAGGTGTCGTCGCCATCGACGTCGAAGATGTGGAAGACGATGTTGATCACCTCGTCGCTGAGTTTGATGCCGGCGCAGCGCTTGGCCATTTTTTTAAACCGCTTGCGCGTGATTGGCGCGCCCGAGTCGGAAACCTGCTTCATGTGCTTTTGAAACTTGCCGTCGCCGTGCTTGGCGATGCGAGCGAAGGCTAAAAACTCGGCGCGACTGACCTGACGCTTGGACTCGATCCCGGGGAGCTCCTTGACTCTGCGTAAAAACGTCGGGAGTTGGTCTACCTTGGATCCGGCGACGAGGGCGTAGCCGAAATCCCGCGGCGTGATCCAACCGTTTTTGTTGCAGTCGTAGTGCCTAAATTCTAGATCGTCCATCTCCCAGCGTAAATTTTGTAAAAAGTCGTGAAAATCTCTGAGTTTGAGGCGCTTGTTGCGCTTTGATCCGAATAAATAATCGAGCAAACCGCCGCCTATGTCGTCGACATTGCTCGAACCCGTGTCGAGACCGGTGCGCATGCCGCTCGCGCGTCTCGTCTGCGTACGGATATCCTTCATCATCGCCCTGAATTCGTTTTCATCCAACGATCCGCTCCCATCCTCGTCGTACTTGTGAAACGTCGCCGTCGCGCGCTGTCGATCGATGCTCACGAGCGTGGAGAAGAAGAGATATTCGGAAAAATCGTACAAGCCATTTTTATCCGTATCAAAGAGTTGAAACAGCTTACTCCGCATCACCTCCGACGTCACCACGCTCGCGCTCGAAATCCCACCCGCGATCTCCCCCGCCAGCTTCCCCGCCCGCGTCTCGTCGCTCCCGACAGCGGGATGCAAGGGCAAGAGCGCGCGCACCAAGTCGCTCAGCGTCATGTACGTCGTCCCGTTTATCCTCTGACTCGCAAAGTAATCAAACACCTTTTCCGGCGGCGAAAACGTTCGCAATCGTCGCTCATAACTGAAAAACACATCCTGTTTGTACTCCTTTGAGAATCCACTCGCAGCGTACGACGTCAGCTTGTTCAACTCCCTCGAATAATACAGCCTTCGATGTTGAAACCAATTTTCCCAATCCTCGTCCGGTCGACTCATCGGTCCGTACGTCTTATCGAACGCGAACGCCCCGCCCACCAACCCACACGCGACGACGCCGAACACCATTTTCCCGCGTCCATCACCGCTCGCGGTGATGACGTCCATCTCACGCGTCGCCGTCGTCGCGATCCATCGCGATGCCGTCGACGCGTTGAATTCCGTCGTCGCCGTCGCCGCCGTCGTCGTCACGGACACGCGTCGCGCCGCCGCGCGCGCGACGACGCGGAACATGACAACCGTGTTCTCGACGTACCGCGACGCTCGAGTCGCGCGCGCGTCGCACGGTGACGCGCGCGAGGGATCGATTCGTGAAACGGTCGGTCGGTCGGTCGGTCGGTCGGTCCAGGGGACCCCCCGCCGACCGGGGACGCCGTGTTCGGGACGCGCGCGACGACGGTGCGCCAGCGAGCGACCACCGTGGTGCGGGAATGGGAAGTTCAGTTTAAGATGACTACGGTCGGTCGCGTCGCGTCGAGGGATCATCGTCGACGACGACGTCGACGAACGCTCGCCGGCGTCGCTAGAGGTGTCGCCCGGCGACGCGGTGCGGCTCCGGCACGAGCGCCTTGGTTCTCGCCAATCTCGCCACGGTGACCAATTTATTATCGATCGGAACGCGTGGATCGGCGAGATCTAACACATCGACTCGAACGCTTCGCCACTCGTCGCGCGTGAACAAGTGTTGATGCCTCTGAACGGCGGCGTAGAGGGCGTCGAGGGCGTAAATGAGCATGCCCTGTTGCACGCTTCGACGCTCGGCAATTTTCAAATTTGTCAGCGCTCGTTCAGCCTCGTGTAAGAGCATGCGCATCTCCTCTCGACGCTTGGCGCGTCTACGATAGACGGAGAGCGAGAGCGATGCCTTGAGGGTGAGCGCGGAGAAGTAGGCGAAGAGCGCCGCCGGGAAACATGCCATGAGGGAAAAGTTTAACCGGTTCGCGCGCATGAGTTGATCCATCTGCATCAACGCGCTCTCCATCTCCACCTTCATCACCTGCGTCTGAAGTAGTAAGAGTTGCATGAGATCGCCGGCGAGCATGTTGGTGAGGGGGGATTTTAATTCCTCTTCGACGCGCGCGGTGACGAGACGCGTGGCGTCGGGGACGACGACGACGCGTTCCTCACCCTCGCCTTTACTACCGCCGCCGACAGCTTTGTAGGCGCGGTAGAGGGAGTCCGAGTACCCAGGGCGAGATGCCTGACGGGTGTACTCGCCGAGCATGCGGTCGAGGGAGGCTTTGCTCTCCTCGAGACGCTCGATGGCGTCGTCGGGACGGTCAGAGACGAAGGCGGCTTTGAGCTCGTCTCGTAATTCTTTGAGTGGATCGAACAGACGCGTGCGGAGAAAGGTGACGATGGCGGTGTGCGAGGCGCGGATGACGTCTTCTAAATCGTCGCTTCCGCACAGTCGACTGTGTCTAATGGTCACGGCGGCGGCGACGGCGAGCGAGACGCCGCCGACGGTGTACACCAACCATCGCCGCACGTGTTTCGACGGTTTCGCGTGTCTATCCAATGCTTCGTGCGACGCGTCTCGCACGTTCAACCACTCCTCCTCCACCCTATTCAACGCTTGCCACAACGTGTCGTTCACTCGAGGCAATGGCCACGGCTTCCCGTCGACGATGAGCGGTTGCCGAAACCGATGCGCCACGACGGCGTCGGCGTGTTGACTCAAATCCATGCTCGCCAATCGTTGTAGACGACTCGGCGGTCGAGGCACCGGGTCCGGGGAGTGATCGGAATCCACGCTCGATCGTCCTGACCTCGGTGTCGGTTCGGGTAGATCCGGCATCGCGTCTCTCGCGCGCGAGGTCCTCGACAGCCGACTGAGCGATTTCAACAATTTCGGGCTCTCCGTCGCTGTCATCGTCGACGCGCTCGTCACTCGCTCCAAGTGTCCCACAGTCTCGCTCGATTTCGTCGCGTACTCTCGCACCTCCTCTAAACACTCCAACAACCCGTCCGCGGCGTCCATGATGGTCTGTCGCGTCTCCTCCGTCGACACCGTGCCCGTCGACGACGCGTTGGCGATTCTGTCGGCGTGATTGTGCACGCGCCCGACGACGCTCGCCAACGCCGTCTGCAACTCACCGAGCGCGCGCACGCGTCCGTCGATGATGACTCGCGCGCTCGCGCTCAGTAACGCGAACTTTGCATCCTTACCCGTGAGTATCGCGCGCGCGTGACACCAAAAACGATACGCGCCCTCTCGCGCCAAACTCGCGAAATTTCTCGGCCCGGTGTTGAATAACAAAAACCGCGCCTGTCCCCGCGGACGATCTCTGAGCACCTCCCAAAAGCTCAACGAATTCGTGGCGACGCGTAAATCGTACAGTAACTCCCGAGACATGTCCTGCGCGAAGAAAAGCGTCGCTCGAGCGGCGTGACCGAGATCGCTCTCCTCCGCCGCCGACTCGGCGCGACCGCCGTCGCCGTCCAACGCGGCGGACACGGCGAAGGCGTCTCGCCACCACACCGCCGACGCCCCCGTTCGACCATCCTTATCGAAGAACACCGGGAGAGGATGCACCGCGCGCGCACGCGTCGCCTCTCTCGCGCGCAACCTCGCGCGAGACGCGCGCTTTTGCATCGCCTTGGCCACATCCCAAAACGACGAGTACTCGCTCGCGCCCTCCCTCTTCTTCGGCGACACCTCGGCGTCGATGACGCGATTCACGGCATCCTTGAAGAGATTTCGCACCGCGCGAGGCGGTCGACCGTCGGTGGTCATCCTCGCCGCGCGCGGCGAGGCGCGGTGTCCCGTCCCGTTCGCGCCCGTCTGCACGCTGACGAGGCGACGACGTCCCGTCATTCGGATGCTCGCCGACGCGCGCGCGAGCGCGAGAGACGCGTGGGACGGCGCGCGCGTGCGCGCGCGCGTGGCGCTCGGAGTTAAACTCGCGCCGGGCGGGCGTCGGACGCCGCTGACGCCGCCGCCGCTCGCGGAAGATGACGAACCGCGCGTGGTCGGGCCCGTGGCGGAGATTTCATACGAGGACGACGTGCGCGCGCGCGGCGTCGCGGGTGAGAGAGCGCTCTCGTCCGCGCTCGCGGGACTTCGCGAACCGCTCGTCGTGCGGGGAGGGGCGGAGGCGTGGATGAGGGCGAAAGATTGGACGCTGGAGGGATTGGTGGCGGCGCACGGCGAGTGGGCGTGCGACGCGCGCGTCGTCTCCGAGGACGTCGACGAGGGACGGATGTTCGTCTACTGCGAGGAGTCGCACCGAGCGGTGCGTGACGGAACGTTCACGGCGCCGAGCACGACGGTTCGAATGCCGTTTTCGACGGCGGTGGCGAGAGTGTTGCGCTCGTCGGGACGAGGCGGCGCGTACGTGCAAAGCGACGTGGCGTCCGACATGGCGCGCGCGTGCGAGGCTGGCGGCGCGAGCGCGTCGTTCTCGGCGCTGGGTGTAGAGTCGCAGGGACGACGTCTGTGGCTCGCGTTGGCGGGGTCGGTGTCGCCGCTGCACTTTGACGCGTCGTGGTCGACGCTGACGCAAGTGGGCGAGGGACGCAAAAGAATGCTCTTGCATCAGCCGTTCGCACTCGGCCAAATCGGCTTGTATCCGAATTGGCATCCGCTTCGTCGAAGAGGTCGACATTTCGCCAAGAATGCGTGCGCGTGGGAAGCCATCATCGAACCGGGTGATGTGCTCGTGTTCCCGCCTCGATGGGCGCACTACACCGAAAGCTTGGGCGACCGTGTGTCCATCGCCGTCACGCAGCGGTTTACGCGTCCTCGCGAAAAGAATCTCGAAACCGTCGCCGGGAAGTTTCAGCACTGGATGGAGAAGAGCGATCGACCGAATGCACTCGCGCGACTCCTTTCGTTGGGACTCGTCGATGAAGGCGTCGGCGCCGTTTTACCGCGCGACGCGCGCACGGGCGAAGTGGAACGGGGCGAACTATCGGGCTGGATGTCTACGGAGAACGACGAGTGGCGAGCCGCGGCGTTCGAAGGCGCGAATGTAGTGCGTCAACACATCACGGATGATGACTTGATCGGTATATATTGTCGGGGCTCGGTGGCTCGAGGCGAAGCGCGGTCGATGATTTCTGACGTTGATTTGATAGTCGTGACGCGCGATGCTGACGTACCCGAGGATGTGATTCGCGAAAATTTGGCGCGTCGATTGGCGCTTCGATTTTCGCACATGGTGAAGAAGTTTGATGTCCGCTTTGAGTTTGCGGATTCCGCTGAGAGTGTCGTCTCGAGCGGAGCTCACTCTGTAGACGTCTTTGTTCTGTCTACGCAGTGCGTCACGATTTGCGGGTGTCCTCTACCAGATTTGCTACCCTCGAGCGCGAGAGTACCGAAACCGCGCTCGCTCACTAGCGTGCGCGGCGACGTTGCCGACGCTCTTCGACACGGTTCGGAGCGAGCTATCATGTGGGCGCTCAAACGCCTGATAAGGGCAGCGTATGAGCGATATGCGTTACCGCGCGATGAAGTTGGATTCACACGGGATCTGTATCATAGTGTCCGATTGGCCGCACTTCATGCGAATGTAGATATTTCTAGTGATTTAGCGACGGCACTCGTCGTGTGTGTGCACTCACCGAAGTTGACGTACGGCGATTTGCTTTGGAGAGCTCAGTCTGCCGCACTGTGCCGACGACTTCTCGTCCTCTTGCAGTGAGTGCGCCACGCGCGAGCGCTTTGTACTTTTAATGAATTCATTAATTGTTGAATAAATTTGTTTTTTTTGTATTGTTGTTGCAAAGCGTTACGTGGAATTTTCTACAACGAATCCAGAATGGCGCGGAGCTCTTCCGCATCAAGGCCCTTCAATTCACTCACGTATTGGGCGACCTTGGCGGCGCGGCCCTTTGCCATGACGTCAGACATGACCTGATCAGAGTTAGATTCGAGCAAAGCGGTGACGGCACGGTCGTCACTAGCATCGGTGCCGGTGGCGGCGATGGCGTCTTCAATCATGGCTTCGATCGGCTTTTCAAGCTCGACGTCACCGAGTTGCGCCTTCGCCTTGGTCGCTAATTCGTCGACAGCAAGTCGGCGAGTAAGTCTAGCGTGGAAGTAACGGCGCGCATCCTTCCATTCGACGACATCACGGATCACGCCCTTCGCCTTCATGCGGCCACTGCGGTCGTGAAGGTCGGCGAACTCGTGCGCAACTTGGGTGTACATCGGCAAGAGAGCAGCCTCACGCTTCTTGATCTCGTTCTTGTTCGCCTCCGGCTCCTCGTCCAATGTGGCGAGGATCGGGTCGAGGCGGTGCATCGCCGCGAGTTGATCCTTGGAACGGAACTTGACTTCGCAGATACCCGGCGGTTCGAGGATACCACCTCTAGATTCCACATCCGCGTACATCTCCATCCTGGCTTCGTTAATGGTCGGATCGACGACGACCCAAGCACCACCACGAAGTTCGCCGTTCGGCGGAATGTAGATGAACACCGGGTGACGGTACACGCGAAGCTCGTCGACAATCATCGCACCGAACTTCAAGATTTCACCGTACATATCCCGAGTACCACCGCTGAAACCACGCCAGTTGGCGAAAATGAAGAGCGGCAAGTTTTCGGCGTTGTTGAAATCACGGATGGCAGTCGCAGTCTTGTGAGCGCTATCCGGGAACCACACTTGACCGGCTTGGGCCAACACAGCCTCACGCGATTCCGGGTTGGCCGGATCGGCGGGGATGCGCTGCTCCATCAAGCGAGTCTCGACGGCGATGACACCGCACGGGATACCGCCGAGACGGGCGCGACCGGTGACAACAGACTTACCCCAGTCCGGCAACGTCTCGGTCCACGAGTTGGTATCGAAGAATCCCTTGGCGAAAGAACCATCCATGTTGACACCGGCGAGCATGTTGCGCGGATCGTACGGCGTCTTCGTCGGCATGAACTCAATGTCACGGTCGACCGGGTCAGACACGCGAAGCGCCGGCGCGCGGGTGAACGCCGTCGCCGGAGTGTAAGAAAGCCACTTCAAGATGGCTCGCGCGCCTTGTTGGTCGTCCGCAACTTGCAAGTGAGAAACACCGTTCGGCATCATCACTTGCGGACCACCCAGCTGATCTTGGCTCGTGTACACTTCGCGACCGAGAAGCTTGTTCAAGGCGAGGTAACCTGTAAGAATGAGAGGACCGTTCGTCATTTGAATGTTACGTTGACCCAAGCGGCACAAGTACGCTCCGATACCGACGGAACGACCACTGACGTAAGACAAGGTAAAGGCATCAGCGTACGCGGCGGATTGCTCGCCGGCAATCATACCAGAGCCGCGCAAGTTTTCAACACCGATGCCGTGAATTTGACCGATGATGTCGGTGAGCTTCATTCGGGTCTCACCACCGTCGACAACTTCTTCAGCGGCGACAGTTCCCTCCGGGAACGCCTTGTAATCATCCTTGGTCAAGTACAAGTACTTGAATCCCATGCCCGGGTTGGAATCGTCGTTCCAGGCAACCTTGAAATACGGCTTGAGCTCTTCGACGAGACCGATGCGAGCACCAGAGTTCGACGCAATGTACACTCTCGGCAAGCCCAACTTGCGAGCGTACTTCGAAATGGCGTCGTACACATCGTCTTCCTTCACACCGAATGAGCCGGACATGAACGTACAGTCGTTACCGACGATGACCATTTCACGTCCCGCCGGGTACTCGGGCGTCTTCATGAAGCAGTGCCAGCCGACCATACCTACGTTGTTGGAGCCAGCCGGACGCTCTTGCTTCGTGAGAACACCATCTTCACCGAGAACGAGCTCAGTGGCGCTGAAAAAGTCAACCGGCATGGTACCGCCAACGTCAGCAACGTGCGCACGCCAGTCAAGGACCAAAGCCTTTTCGAAGAGACCGAGGAAGTCGAAAATGTACGTGGTGCCAATGGCGCGAGCGACGGCACGTTTTTGTTGCAATGCACCCGGTTGCGGGTACGGCTCGAGGAAGCACGCTTGCTCTTCACCATCGGGGCCAATGAGGCAGAATTGTTCGGCCTTGCCAGTGGTCGAGTCCAAGGATTCCTTGTACATGTCAACCTTGAGCCATTGGCCAGACATGGAAGTTGCGACCAATCTGAGCGGGACCTTTTCCTTGCCAACACGGATACGAATCTCAATTTCGTCGACACGTCGCGCAAGAAGCGTGGCGGACTCACGGCTGATGAAGTCGGAGAGCTTCGCCTTGAGAGCGGCGACCGCTGCGACCATGCTTTGTTGTTCGAGATGCGGCAAGAAGTTGACGTAAATTCTGGACGAGGAAACTCCCTTGGCGCGGCTGTCCATCATGGAAAGGGACAAAGCTTCGACAGCCTTGTTAAGCACACGCTCCAAACCGCCTTCCATAGTGTCCTTGGAGTGAGAGAGACGACGAAGCAACAAGTGCTTGGCCGGGCCACGGCGAGAGCCCGTCGAAGATTCACCGACATACATGTGGAGATCACGGTTGACCGTCGGAAGACGAGTCAAGGAGTAGTTCTCAAGTCGCGCGAGCTCAAGCAAGTGAGCAACCGTCGGGCGTTCACCTCGGTACAACATGTCTTCCTTGAAATCTTTTTGAGAGTGGAAGGTGTAGTACGACGGGAGCTCGAGATCGGCGTAGACGAGCACGTTCACGAACTTGATGCCCATAGCCTCAAGTCTTGACTTTTGCGTCGCGATGAATGCTTCGAGTTCACCCGGAACAGAAGAGTCCGACGTTTGCTTGCAGATCGCAACGTGAATGACGTGCAACGTCGAGCTGCCGTCGCTTTGCGCACCAGCTTCCTTTATGTTCGCTTCAAGACGATCCAACATCGCCGGGAATCGCGCTTTTGCGTCCATGACGTTGTCGACGCGGGCCAAAAGACCGCAACGAAGCGGGCTCTCATCCGGGAACGTGTTGAACTTGAAGTTCCAAGCGATGGATGTCATACCATCATCTCTCGACACAGCCGTGCTGATGACGTTGTGAGCTCTGAAAACACGCTTGGCGTACACTTCGAGGGAAGCATCTTGCACCTTCTCATCGCTGTCCGAGAAGAGTGCCGGGAGCAAATCGACTGCGAGGGTCGGCGATTCCACCAACGACTGGAGGTCACCCGCTTGCGCGCTGCCCCAGGCTCGCGCCAAGGGCGCCGCACCGAGCAAGATTCTCTTCAGTTCTTCCAAACGCTTGTCGATGGAGGGCAACCGTCGCTCAATGAGAATGTTGGAGGCCTCAAGCGCGACATCTCCGTACTCAGTTCCACTAAGGTTAGATAAACGCTCAATGTTGCTGCGGAGAGAGTCAGAGATCGGCGCGTGATCATCCGCCCAAGAGATGGGGCCTCGGGCGAGGACTCGCTGCGGCAGCGTCGGCGCTTGCTTCAACAAAGACACAATGAATTCTTGTCGCTCCTTCGAGCGCATGTGAGCTCGCACTTGGTTCAACACCGGCGTCAAGTTGCTGTTGTTTGCACGAATCAGTTGTTGCATGACAGCGTCGAGCTTCTTACCTTCGAAGACAGACTCGACACTCAAGTAGCGAGAGATGACTTGCTCCAAGACATCCGTGGCCCGCTCCCACCTGCCTTGGTCAGCCGGGAGAGCAGTGAGCGCGTTGAAGAGTTCAGAGATACACTCTTCCCCGTCCAAAGAATAACCATCCAAGAACATGTTGACGCGCGTCACGGCGGCCTCGAGCTTTTCTTCAGGGGTGGCAGCAGCATCGGCGACTTCCGGAACTCGGAGCTCACCGCTGAAAGTGCTGATCTTCTTCACCTTGCTCGGATCCTTCAATTCAAGGGTCGCAAGCAAGTCACCAGCTTCGATAACAGCACCGCCCGCCTTAGCGTGAGAAACCTTACCGCTTTCAGTAGCAATTAGAGGCATAACCATCTTCATCGCTTCAACCTCAGCGAACGGCTTGCCGGCAACAACCTCGGCGCCGTCTTCTTGGAGGAATCTGATGAGCTTACCCGTGACATCGGTGCGAAGCTCAGACGGATCGAAAACGTTCGGCAACAACCAAGTTTGACCATCGAGAATCATTCTCAAGCCGAGCGGCTCCTCAAGACCTTCAATTTCGTGTTGCTCACCGCCGAACATCGCGACGAGAGCGCCATCCGGTCGCTCGCGTATCTTGGATTCAAACTTCTGTCCTTCAGGAGTCTCCACAGTGAAGGTATCCGGACCGTTTCTGGTCACTTCGAAGGTGTACTTGATGTCTTGGTACGTGAGCTCGACCGGGAAGCGAATCAACTTGTCGACGCCTTGAACAGACACTTGACCCTTCTGCCAGAACTCAGTGAAAGCCGCTTCTTCCGCCTTCGCCATGTTGAACGCACGGAAGAGGGCAGCACCGAAAACAATCATGTGCGCATCTTGGTTGTTCGCAATTTCCTTCTTCGCAATCAAGCCATCCAACCATGAGGTATCGATAGTGTTATCCTTGAACTCATCGGTTTCAAGAAGTTGCACCAAGTACTCGACGGCAGTGCGGATTTCACCGCGCACAACCATACCCTTGAGGGCAAGAACGAGCGCCTTGCGCGCTTCGTTACGGTTGCGACCAGAAGCGAAAATGTGACCAAACTGAGAATCGGCAAACTCGTGAACACCACCGTTCGCGCCGACGGAGAAGTAACCCCACACGTTGGGTGTAGACTGGAATTGGACGCGCTCAATGCCACCAGACGTCGGCTTGAAACCTTCATCCGGGTTTTCGGCGGTGATACGCGCGGCGATGACGTGAGAGTTCGGCATGATGTAATCTTCTTGTATGAAGTCGATTTCGTCCGTGGTCTCGGTGTCGCGACCGTAGAAGTTCCTGATTTCGGGAATGCGGTGAAGCGGGATACCCATGGCAACTTGCAACTGCGTCGCCGGGAGGTTCACTCCGGTGATACCTTCCGTGACCGGGTGCTCAACCTGCAAACGCGGGTTAAGCTCCAAGAAGAAGTACTTGTCGGTTTCCGCGTTGTACAAGTACTCGACGGTACCGGCACCGATGTAACCAATGTTCTTCGTCAAACGCTGCGCCGCCTTTTCCATCTCTCTGAAAATTTCCGGCTTCGCAATGGTCGGAGGACCTTCCTCGAAAATCTTCTGGAAACGACGCTGCGTGGAGCAATCACGACCGTTAAGCGCGATAGCGTTACCGTACTCATCACCGACGATTTGCACCTCCAAGTGACGCGCTTGCGTACAGAGCTGCATCATGAACATCGGCGAACCCGGAACCTCCGCCTTGACTTGCTCAAAGTTCGTGCGGAGCTGTTCCTCGTCCGCGCTCATACGGATACCCTTACCTCCACCACCTTCGGACGCCTTCAACATGACCGGGAAACCAATACGTCTCGCCGCCTCGAGGCACTCGTCGACGGTGGTGACCATCGCCTTGTTGAAAATTTCATCCGGAATGGTACCCTCTGCGGTCAAGTTGGCTTCGAGACCGTCACCAGACCACGGGATGGACGGCACCTTCGCAGTTTGCGCCAAAATGTTCGCCGCAATCTTATCACCCAACACACTCATCACGGGCGCGGTCGGACCGATGAATTGCACACCAATCGCCTTGAGCGAAGTCGGGAGCTTCGGGTTTTCGGACGCGTGACCCCAACCCGGCCACACGGCGTCCACACCTTCACGCTTCGCTATTTCTGTAATGAGCGGCACGTTCGCGTAGTTGTTCTTGTTGGAACCACCTGGAACTTCAACGTAATCGTCCGCGAAGCGGATGAATTCGGCGTTCGCGGCGATGTCTTCCGGCGTCGCCATGGCCAAGAACTGAATGGCGTGGTCGTCGCCAAACGTGTTGAAAGCCCAGCGACGCATCGAGAGGATGCTCTTCGTCGCAGCCATACCGTTGTTCGCGATGAGAACCTTACGGATCACACGCTTACCCCCGCGCTCGGAGACGTACTTCGTGAGCGCATCGGCGCTCGAGGAAGACGCCGAGCTCGCCGACGCGTCCGCGATGGCGCGCGTCTGCTGCTCGTCGCCTCGTTGCGTCGCGCGCGCAACCGCAACGCGTCGCGTCGAGTCCGCACGACGCACAGCGGCTCGCGCCGAAGTGCCCTTGCGGACATCGCCTAAAACTGCGCGTCGTAAAACCACCAAAAAGTGCACAATCCGTCGTCAGTCGTCTCGCTCCGTTTAAACAGACGCGCGCGCGCGCGTCACTCTCGCCTCTCTCTCGCGTCACATCTCCGTCAATCCACCCTCCACGCGCGCGCCGATCGCTCACACGCCCTCATCACACGCTTCTCGTTCACTTGTCCGCGTGCCATCCCCCACCGCGCCCGCACGCCTCGCGCGCGCGACCCGCTCTCGCGACCCGCCCTTTATTTAGGTTTCGTTTCATCCACCTTATCGACTTTTCGATAACGACTCTCCCGCCGAGATCGCATCCTCATCCTCGCGCGTCGGTCACCCTCCGCGACCGCGCGCGTCGACCGAGTCGCGAACGCACACGCACATTTATTTCTCGACGATCGAATCGACACCGCCGAGGCGGCACCGCGCGCCGTCGTCGTCGACATGAGTAAACTGCATCCGCGCGACAATCGCCCGTGCGTCAGTCTCGTCAGCACCGTTTCCCCGTGGGTTCACCGCCTCCCACGCGCGCCACCGCATCCTCGCGTCCACGTCTCCGCGCGCGCCGTCCGCGATACACGACGCCACTATTTTCCTTCATCACCATCCACCGCCTCGCGCGCACTCCGCGTCCTCGCGCGCGCACCCACGCGCGCGCACGCGCGCCCGATCGCGGTCCCGCATCATCCATCCCACCGCTCGAGGTTTGCATCGTCCGCGCCACCACCACCACCACCGCGAGGACGCGTCGGCGCGGACGAGGACGACGACACCGAGGCGCGAAAAACACGCGTCCTCGCGTCCGTGTCCTCGAACGCCCGTCGCGCGGTCGCCGTCGCCATCCACCCGACGAGACGAGACGAGACGAGACGAGACGCGCGCCAAGCACCGAGCCGCACCGTTCGACGCCGCGCGCGCGAGTGATGCGCACCGCGCCTCTCGCCCGCGCGAGGGCGCCGCGCGCGTCACTCGCGGGACGAGTCGCGATCGGCGAACGGCGCCCCTCGGGGCATCACGACACGTCGGATTCGGGGGGGGGGACGCGCGGGCGCGGCGACGTCGCACGGGGACGTCCTTTTGGAGCGCGCGCGTATGAGTCCATGGTACCTATTTACTGTCTATTGTAGCCTATCTATTAGATAGAGCCTCTCGTGGACAGGCGGGGATACATACGTACCGTCAGTTCCCTAATTAAGTTTTACTTACATAGGAGGGTACGGTACATAGTGTACATACTAAACGTCCACATACCGTCGGTCGGGGGTGGTGCGTGCGAGACGCGCGCGCGAGGGGCGGGCGGTCGATCGATCGGTCGGTCGGCAGTCGTCGGTCGACGGGCGATGGCGTCGCGCGCGGCGTCGGCGTCGCGCGCGGCGTCGGCGTCGGCGTCGGCGTCGGCGTCGCGGCGCGACGGTGGGAGGTCGCGGTGTGGGCGCGGGGTGACGGTCGGGAGGAGGCGATGGATGGGCGCGCGCGCGATGGCGATGGGAGACGACGACGACGACGACGATGGCGATGACGCGCGCGTCGGCGCGTGGTCGAGGGCGAGGACGAGTGTGGTCGTTCGCGCGTCGTCGTCCAGGGAGGCGAACGAGAGGACGGAGGCGTCGGGACGCGTCGGAGGAGACGCCGACGCGGACGCCGTCCCGGCGGATGAAGACGAAAAACAGGAGGAAGAGGAGGAAGAGGACGCGGTGGTGGTGACGCGAATGGAAATAAACGCGTCGCCTGAATCGGTGTGGACGTGTCTGTCGAACGGGGAGAATTTGTCGGATTTTGTGCCGACGTTGTTGGTGTCGAGGCGAGGACCGAAGCAGTACGCGTCGGCGGAGACAGAGGTGCGCATGTTGGCGATGGATTACACGCTGTTCACGCCGAGAATGCTGAATACGGTGAGTGTGCGCATCGTCGATAAGTCCAGAGGACCGCCGAACTGGGAGAACGGTCCTGGTAAGATTGGATTTTTGGCGAGAAATGTCGACGAGAGGAGTGAGTTTACGCTCGTCGGTTCGTTTGCCATTCTCCCCATTTTCGGCGAGTCGTACAAGTGTAGAGTAGAGTATCGGGCGGAATTACGACCGACTCGGTACAAAGTGCCCGTGAAAGTTTTGCAGCGAGCCGTTGACGAGAGCATCCCGTTCATCAGCGCGAGCATTACGAGGCAAGCGGTGAAGAGAGATCAGAGAAGACTGCGATCTCCGGGATTTTTACCGCAGCTTGAGACCCCTTTCAGTGCGCGGCGCAGCGATTTAGACGGTAAAAAAGACCCGCTCGCGTTAAAATCGAGCGAATACCTCGGATTGAGCGAAGTCAACGTACCCATACCGAGCGCAGATTCGAGTCAAGACGAAGACGCCGCGGCGAACGGTGTGCGCATGCGGCCGAGGAGCGAACAGCAGAACGGCGCCAAGGCGTCCGAAGCGCCGAAGAGCTGGCAAGCCATAGGTGGGAGAACGCAGAGCGGGAAATGGTTCTCGAGTGATATTACGCCTTTTGAAAACTCAGGCGCACTCGAAGTGCACATGCGTCGTTACGACACAGAGAGTTTACTGCACCGCCGAGCGTTGGCCGCGGTGCGCATCGAGGCACCGCCCGCGCTGGTGTGGGAACTGTTGACAAATTACGACAACATGCCGAAATTCGTGCCACATCTCATGCACACGGAGTACATCCAGCGTTACAACGCGGACGCGATGTCTCGCGCCGATTCGGAAAACATCAAGAGATTGAGACTGCGACACGTGTTTCTCAAGTGCGAACTTTTCCATTGCGTGGAAGAATCGACGGCGATGGATGTCGTACAAAAAGATGACCGTTACGAGATACAGTTTCGCATTTTACAGAACCCGAAGTTTGGTGCGCTCCAGGGTAAGTGGTTAGTGGCTGCCTCCGACGATTCTCGAGCCTCGGTTCTGAAGTTTGCCATCGAGGGTGTCGTGCAAAACATTCGTCGAGACGCGAGCAACACGGTGGATCCGCTCAACGAACGCATCGTTTTCGAGGAGATTTCGAGCATGCTGGAGCAATCGAGAGATTTCGTGGAGAGCATCGCAAACAAAGAGGTCGAATCGTTCACGGGCATCGACGTCAAAGTCGCCGATATCGTGATGAAAGGGTCATCCATGTCCATGGACGAGGAGGACGTCATCGAGGAGATGTCGGACGCGTACCTCGATGAGGCTGATAAAAAACTTCGCACCGAGGTACAGAAGAGGAAACTACGTGAACTGAAAGAAACCCTCCTCGGTCTTGGTTTCGGTGAGGACGAAACCATGCCCACTAGGCAGCAGCTCCGCGATGGCAATCACTGGGACGCCGTGCAACAGATTGAAAGTCTCGGCGGCTTCGTCAAGGTTGGGAACATGTTGCAATGGACTGGATCAAAATCGCGCCCTCGCGGGTATTGGACGCTCAGCACGCTCGAATTGGAGATCAAAGATTTTATCGCGAACTCGGACGATCCCGACGTGCGGCAAAATCCCGATTGCATGCCTTCGCAAAAGGCGCTCAGCGCAGGAGGTCGCATGGACATCGTCAACGCACTCAAGCGTTTCGGCGGCGCTCAAAAAGTAGCCAAGAGCATCGGCATGCAATTCGTGCAAAAGAGGACGACAAAGGCAAAGGGCAAAAAACAAATTTGACAATGAATGAATGAATGAATGTAGCATTAGCGATTTAATAGGACGCGCGAATTGTTGTGTAGACGCGACGCTCAGACAAAGTACGTGAACACGTCGCCGTCGTCGTTAATCTTCGTCGGGTACACCGGGAGCGGCACAGGCGTCGCCGCCTTCTTCAGCCCACCCAAAAACTTACGCATCATATTATTTTGCGGGCACCACGTGATGACGTCTCCCGTGGTCAAATCGTACTCAGTTCCGTCCAGCGGCACGCGAATCGCCGCCCCCGACGGTCCCTCGAACAACTCGCCATCAATCAGCGGGTACTGATACGCCGTCGAGTTACACGCCGTGATGAACACCATCGAACCGTACTTCACCATGCAAAAGTTCCCGTTCGCCAGGACCAACGCCTTGATCGGCTTCTCCTCCAACTCGGACACATTGCCCACCTTTATCCATCGCTCCCCGTCCGCCCCTCTCGTCGACGCCGCGCGATCGAACTGCGCCCCACCGTCGCCCGCGCGCTTACCCTTGCTCTTCTCCTTCTTTTTCCCGTCCGAGTTGAACTCGTCGTCGAGGATGTCACCGATGCCTCGTCGCTTCCCCGCGTCCCGCGCGACTCGCGCCCCGCGCCCGGTCCTCATCGAGCGTCTCACAGACGCGCCCGAGGTCACCGCCGCGGCGCGCGCAGCCGTCGACATCATCGAACGCGTCGTCGTCGTCGTCGTCATCGTCGCGCTCTCTTCGCGCGTCGATCGTCGCACACTCGCGCGCGCGAACGTCGCGTCGGTCGACGGCGATGACGTAGCGCTCGAAAAACACCTGACAGCAGATATCGGACGTCCGATACGTACGGCATCGATTTTGACGCCATAAAAAAACAAGCCATCACCGGAGGAGGCACCACTTTAAACTCGCAAATTGAATTCTCTCCGTCGCAGACCATGTCGCGGATACGACCGCGCGACGATCCGCGAGGCGCGCCGAGGCGCGTCTCGCACGATGGTGCCGATGCGCGTTCCCGCGGTGAGCGCGGCGTGAGCGCGAACGGGACGTCGACGAAGGAGCGAGACGCGACCGGAGGTCGACCCGCCCCGAGGCCGATCGCAACGGGCCCGAACGCGCGACGAATGATCGTGCGGGAGAAGACCCTGCGAGAGTGCTTCGCGAAACTGGACGATGGAAAGAGAGGGAAGATCATGGTGGAGGAGTTTCTCGAGCGATTGAGGGGCGATCCGAAGATGACGGATGTCATGCAAGCGGCGACGGAGGATTTTACGACGGGGGAGATGTTGGACGCCGTCTTCGATTCGTTGCAGCGAGCGAGTCAGAGCTGGGTGAGCGTGGATGAGTTTTTGGCGCTGTTTATGATGAGCGAAAACGAAACGAAGAAGCGAATGAAGAAGATGACCAAGGAGCAAGCGACGAAGAAGACGTCAAAGAAGAAGAAGGACGACGACGTCAGCGAGAAGAGTTCTCTACCAGACTCAACGTCAAACAGAAGTGCGAAAAGTTCGGAGAGAGAGAAGCTGGCGCGGAACGAGGTGACGAGTGAGCCCATTCCAGAGACGAAACCAGAGCTGGCGACATCGACAGATTCGAGATCGTCCATAAGAAGGAAGGAATCGATTCCGAAAGCTGCGGCTGCGCCGAAGGTGCAACAGCCCGTCGTCGACGCGGATTACCTCAAAAGGGTGTTCAATTTGATCGATTACGATGAAAACGAGGAGATCACACTCGTAGAGTTTTTGTCTGCGTTGCACGTGAACCCAGAGATCGGTAATCTGCTGGATGAAGGGACGTCCGCGGGAGAGGATGTCTCGCAGATTGTGAGCGAAGTATTTTCGCGCATGGACGCCGACCAGAACAAGAGCGTCTCATTCGACGAGTTCGTGCAATACTTCACCGCTCGTCAGACGGCGAATGAAAATCAAGCGCTCAACAGGCTCACTAGAGAGGAGAAGAATGCGCTTCTCGAATCAGCGGACAAATCTCGCGTCAGAAGCATGAGTGCCTTCAGACGAGGGGTGCGGTTCATAAGCAAACAAGCGCTCAAGGCTGGCTTGAGGAAGAGCGAGAAGGAGCGTAAAGAAGAGAATTTGAGCTACATTAATGATGTTGATTTACTGGTCGTCAAAGCCTATCTTCGTGACGTGTACAAGCTCATTGATTACGAAAAGAGGGAACGAATCGTGATGCAGGAGTTCCTCGACGAGTTGAGCGAAAACGCAGACATCGCTATGTCGCTCGACGCCGGTAGCAACATTACCGACAGCGCCGAGAAAACGAAAAAGATGGTCGCCACCGTCTTCAAAGCGATGTCCATCGACAAGAAACGTGTCGTGACGTATTCTGAATTCGTCAACTACTTTATCAAAATAACGTCTGAGCAGTTCAATGCGCATTCGCCCCTGGCGAGTGGCAGCGCCGTGGCTGAGACGCGAAGTGCAGATGAGAATGCGGAAATTGCGGAATTAGTCGCTGTGCTTTGCAAGTGTGAAAACCGCTCCCCTCCCCCGGCTCGTACGAAGTCATCAGCGGCCGAGGTGACGCGCGCGCCGTCACATCGCGAAGAGTACATGGACGGAGTATCGTTTGACGACGACGAAGATTTAGATCACGACTTGCATCTCATGAGGAGCGAGTTGCAAGGACTCCTCGTCGAGAACGAACGATTGAAAAATGCGCACGACGCGCTTAGCAAGTCGAACAATATGTTGACGCTGAAGTTTAATGTGCTCTCGCATTTGTACTCTAAACAGAGCGCGGAATTTCAGGCTTTAATCGACGCGACCAAGTAGTGGGCGCGCGCTGTAATAAATAGAAATGATGCAGTACTTCATGATTGCACTCAAGCTAGTCAATCTTAACGCTACCGTAAATGGCACGCACGAATGCTAAGCACGCCAAGAAACCGACCGTACCCGTGAGGATAAAGAATCCAAACGACACGATGGTCATGTAACCGAAATAGATGAACGTGGTGATCTTGTGAGTCACTACCAGCTTAGTCTTGTAGTAGACGATACCGTACGCGAACATGTAGAACGCGGCGGCACCGCTTGTCAGGAACGAGCGCCACCACCATCTGTAATCTTCCGTGCACAGTTGGAAGTAGCACATCACGACGGTGATCTCCGCGCACGTCACGATGAGAATGATGAAGACGAGAGCGAGGAAGCCGAAAATGTAATAGAATTGTTGAAGCCATATGCTCGTAAGGATGAAGAAGAGCTCGATGAACACCGCACCGAACGGCAAAATACCTCCCACAAGGATGAAGAGGATGTCACGCATGTACCAAGGCTGCGGTGGAATTTGCCGAGGAATCTTGTTTGTTCTCACCGGCTCCTCCAAAGGCTCTCTCTTGAATCCCAAGTAACTTCCCACGAAGGTCAAAGGCACGGAAATACCGAACCAAAGAAACATTAATACAAAGTACGTGCTGAACGGAACGGCGCCGCTACTCTTTTGGCCCCACACAAGAATGTTCAGCACGGTGCCAACCGCGAAGACGATGCCGGGATACATCAACGACGCCTTCAACGCGTTCATCTTCCACGTTTGACCCTTGAACATGCGGAAAAAAAAGGCGCTGACGTACCCGTTGATGAAACTCATGATGACGTAGAGCATCACCATCGCCGTCATGAGCCCACCTCTGTTCGCCGGAGAGAGGAAACCGAGCACGGCGAAGAACAAGGTAACGGTTGTCATGCAGATGAGCTGCACGCCGGTGCCCGTGAACACGGACAACCACGAGTAATGCGGCGGCACGCGGAAGACGTCTCCGTGGACCAACTTCCATCCAGACTCCTCTTGTGTCTCTTCCGCCGTCTCGAGCTGATTATACATGGTGATATCGCGGTGCAACGTTCGAAGCATGATGAGCGCCGTCATCACCGACAAAAAGAGCACGATCATCATGCTGTTGACGATGGAAAACCAATGAATCTCATCGTCCACCATCAACAGATATGTGTCCCAACGACTTGCCCAACGAATATCGCTCTCCTTGAACAGAGTGTCGTACGTGTACACGATCTCTTCGCCCGTCTTGACCACTTGCGGCGGGCTCGCCTCGGAGACGTACACCTGGGATTTCGGATTGCACGTCTTCAACGTCGGCGCGTCATCCGACCACTTTTTATACTTGTGATTCACACTGAAAGGCACGCACTCGAATCCAACGATTCGACTCAGATCCGTGTCCGGATCTCGATGATAGAGAATCGTAAACCGCACGTGATTGTTCACGTACGTCTTTCCGTCGTCTGCCGCAAATCCCACCGGAAAGCCTCTCTCGTACCGCTTCCTCGTTCCCTTTTCATCCGTCACGTACTGCGTCATCCCCACCGGCAAATTATCCAGAATCATCTGCACTCGATACTCATCTCGAATCATTCCCTCCATCGTCTTCGCCTCCTTCTCACTCAGCGTCTTTCGACACTGCACCTTGCACTGATCGTCGAAGCGCATCTCCAGCGAGTATAAAGAATTTTCAATCCGATCCCCTCGCAACACCTCTCCGAGATTCTCCGCCGCGTGTTTCACCTTGTCCGGCTTACAGTACGGCAACGAATAGTAATCATACGGCATCTGCGTCACCGCGCTCGAGAGTTTATTCACCTTGACGTAGACTAAATCATCCCGCTCGTAATCGATCGGGGCGACGCCCGGAAGATAAAAGGCGCGCGCCGACGACGCCGACGACGCGACGACGAGGACGAGCGCGAGCGCGATGCGCGCGAACGCGATGCGTCGTCTCTGCGTTGCCCGGCGCATGACGACCGGTCGTGTGCGCACGAGACGCGCGGGCGTGTGCGGTGCGCAGATCTTCACTCTTCATCACGTCATTTTGTCGATCTCCAGCCGGCGCAGAGGCGCCGAGGGCGCCGAACGCGAAGGGTCGAATGATTTGATTGATTGAATGATTACAACGCGGTCACGCGCGTGGATTGGACACGAGTCGACCGGAGACGGCGGCGTGGAGGCGACGAAGCCGGTCGGCCCATCGCGCGAGTCCGCGCGCGCGCGCGTTGTCGGCGTCGTCGGCGTCGTCGGCGTCTCGCGCGCGGCGGCGAATGCGCACGACGCCGGCGAGCTGATCGACGCGCGCGTCGACGCGTTCGTCGAGGATTAACGCGACGACGAGCGCCTCGACGTCGGTCTCTGGAATGTTGAGCTCGGTGGAGATGTGCGGAATGGTGATGGTGGTGTACGGTTTGATGAGGTTGAGGAGCACCTGCGTGCGAATGTTTTTGAGCAAGTCTTCGATGTAGTCGCGGATAAAGTCGTCGCCCATGACGCGGGCGCGGTGGGCGGAGAGAAGACGTTCAAAGGTGGTGATGTCGTTGCGTTGATACGCGCCGACGAGGGCGCGCATGGCGGTGACGTCGGGATCGTCTCTGTACGGTTTCACCTCCTGCGCGTCAAAGGGATCCACCGCACTCTCCATCAGCATGTTGGCCAAGACGAGGTATTTCAGGCACTGCACGCGGCGGTCGCTTCCGGCTTCGTCGTACGACTTGAAGGCTTCGAAAAAATCAGTCGCCGCGAGCTCCCACTGACGCTCTGACATGTACATCTTCCCGCCGCACTCACGAATGACGCCCGAGATGCGCGGATGGGGAATGGCCGAGGTGACTTGTAACGCCTTGACGTACAAGTCTTTGAGCTTTTTCGTGTTTTTTTGCGCCGTGTACATTTGAATCTCGATGGAATACACCTCCAACAATTGCGTCCCCTTGCGCTGATCGAGCGTGCCGTCCTCGTTTTGACAACTCTTGTGTAATTCTCTCAGGATGAGTTGCATCTGTGGGAACTCCTTCGAGTCAAAGAGGAGCGCGCACAGTTTGAGATTCGTCTTAAACCACAGGCGTTCGTTTTTCGTCTCTTCTAATTTCTTCAACGTCGTCTCGTAAAACTCTTGTAAAAATCCCATGTCCTCATTCGTTCCGATGTCGTCCAAGATGGAATTGAGCACTTTTTCGCTGTAATTTCTCGTCACCGCGTCGTTGACGTACGTCAAGAGCTCTTTGTATCTCTCCAACATCTTCTCGACGTCGCCCATTTTATACAACAACTTTACAATTTGTTTCAACGCCTTGAACCCCCACTCACCCTTCTCGCGCTCCATGGAGATGACCTCCGCGAACGCATCCAGTGCATGTTCACGCCCTCCATCCTCGAGCAAACCTACGCGCGCGGCGAGTCGTCGTTCGGACGCGTCAGTCGGCGCAATCTTTCCCACCTCTTCTCTCTCTCGGTCTAAAGAAGGAAAATGCGCGCGCGCATCTCTTCCTCGCGTTCCCTCTCTCGCGCGACCGCGATCGATCCCTCCCGCGCGCGCACCTTTGGCGTTATAATACGCGTTCTCCACGTCCACCTCCTCCTCATCGCACTCGTCCTCGTCCGAGTACGTGAACCCGTAGTCGTCGTCGTCGGACATGACGCGCGGCGGTCGTCTCGCGTCTCAGATGGGAACGCCGCGTGCGCGCGCGCGCTACGCGCGCACGTCGTTTTCGACGCCGCGCGCGCGCGCGTGAATATTCGCACGAGCGTCTCGCGTTGGTTTTACCGAGACGGCGCGTCGACGCGTGGCGCGAGCGCGATGGGCGCGCGGGGTGGTTAGAGGTCACACCAGAGGCGTCGTCGTCGATATTACTACCTGGAGACTTCTAAGACGCGTTGGCCGAGACGCGTGAGTAAGGCTCGACTCTGCGTTTTCGCCGCGGCGTGGAGTCGGGCGTACGCGTAGAGAGCGCCGGCGAAGAGCGGGAGGCGTAAACCTTTCGACCCGTGGGCGAGAAACGTGACGGCGAGACCGGGACCGACGTACTCGGCGGCGCGGCGCGCGCCGAGGAGGCGGAATTTTCGAAACATGCTGACGCAAAAGGCGATGAGACCGACGGTGAAAAAACCGCCGGTGAGCGCGTCGAGGTGAGCGTGAGTGCCAGCGAGGGACGGGGAGTGGATCCAGGAGGTGTCGAGGCGACGCAAGTCTCGCCAGGGAGGGACCCATCGGACGAGACGGTAGAAGAGCACCTCGACGTAACACGGAGAGACGTGGAGTGTGACGCCTCGATGCGTCGTGATGCCCTCCGCCGTGATGCCGCGAAGCGTCTCCGAGAGTCTCGGAAACGCGCGTCGACTGTCCAGAACGCCGCGAAGGCGAGTCAAGGCGTAAAAGAGCGCGTGGCTCGAGAGCCGACAAGTCACCGCCGCGACGACTGTCAACGTGACGACGCCGAGGGCGGCGAGCACGAGCGCCGGTTCCTCGCGTTCGAGGTACCGCGCCGCTCTCGTACGTTCGAGATTGTACTGATATCCACACTGATCGCATCCGTAAAAGCTCCTCGGATTACGGCTCATGCTTCGCCACTCGTTGAGGCAGTCGACGTGCACCAGTCCCATCGACCCTCGACACAGGCATGGAGAAAATAATCTTCCGGCGTCTTCACCGGCGAAACAAATCCTACAGACTCTCTCTTCTTCTTCCTCTCCCTCTGCTCTCTCGCCGTCGTTCGCGTTTCCGTTCGTGTTCGAGCCTACGGCGGTCGTCGCCTCTCCACGCGCTCGAAGCGCTCGCGCGACGGCTTCGTCCTCCCGCTCGCGCTCGCGCCTCTCTTCCTCCCTCTTCCGCTGCGCCTCCCACCGCGCCCGGTGTTCCAGCGCGCGTCGGCGAAGCGCTTCCCCCTGCACGATCGAACCCTCCATCGGTCTGTCTTCGTTCATCCTCACGTGCCCTTGACGTCAAACTGCATCTCTGAAAACTTTCGCCCCGCGTCCCCGAGCGCCTGCTCCACCGCCAACTGATCGCTCACGTTCTTGATTCTTCTCTCGATGTCGTTCACAGTCATGCGATGGACGTTGAACTGGTCCTTCTGTCCGCTCGCGAACTCGACGCCGACGACGGGCGGGGCGTCGTCGTTGCGCACGCGCGGTTCGATCGAACACTCAGGGTTCGATGCGTTCGCTTTCGCGGACGTCAAGCGGGATAAGAACTCGCGAGCGGCGGTGCAGCGCGGATCAAGCGGGTTAAATTGCACGCGCACGCGTTTCAGGTGACGCAGTGGCATGCGAGAGGCCGGGGCGTGAACGTGTGAGGGAGGTGGAGAGGGAATCGAGCTCGTCGAGCGCGCTGAGCTGGGGGTCGGTGTGTGTATTAAATGAATGGACTACGCGATGCTATTTATCAACAGGAATTAATCAATCATAAGTCGAATTCTGCCACGTCTTCCAGTGCGAAATCGCGAGAAAGATCGGTGCCGGGCGCGCTGTCTGGAGGGAAGAGCGGGTGCGCTCGCCCGTCGAAGTGCTTCTCAAAGTCCACTTGCAAGTCCGACGCGTTCATGGCTGGCGTCTGCGCGAGCAATTGAGAAATCTCTTCGCTGAGTTCTGGATGCGCTTGATACGGTGTCACCACGGGCGCTTGCGTGAACGGTGATGCGTTTGCCGCTTCGGGGAACGGCTGAGACCAACCCGCCATCGTCCCCGGCGAGAGCACTGGCAACTCCGTCACCTTCGCCCCCGACGCGTTCGTCGCTCTCGGCGTCTGCACCGCATCCGGCGCCTTCGACGATGACATCGGCGTACTCTTTGGTCTCTTCGCTCCCTTCGTCGACGTTGCCTTCGCGTCCATCTCGGCTCTCGGCTCGCGCGTCACCGCCGTCGGCGTCGGCGTCGGCGCGCCCTCGTCCTCCGTCCTCTCTTTGATCTTCCCATTCTTCCTCAACCACTCGTACTGTTTCTCCAACACGGCGTTAAATCGTATGATCTGACTCTTCAACTGCACCATCATGTGGTACGCCTTGAAAAACTCCGGATTACTCTTCTCCAACTGCGACCACACCAAGCGCGTGAAAGTCGGCTCAATCTTAGCCGTCTCCTCCAGGTGCTTCACGACCTCCTCCTTGGACATGTACAGCCGGAGCGATCGCTCCAAAAGACTCTGCACCATGGCCACATCGTGCGCGCTCACCATACCGCCCCCCCACGGGGCGGCTTCGCCGCCGCCGCCGCCCGCGTTCGAGCGTCCGCTCGCGGCTGTGCTTTTGCCCATCTATCTTTCGCGCGCTCGCGTGCGTCCACGCCGTCCACCGCGCGCGCGAACGCGACGCTCGCGCGAACGAGCTCGCGCGCGCCCGCCGCGCGCGCGGTCGGCCCGCGCGTCGCCGTCCGGCGCCGCTGGCGTCGCCGTCCGGTCGCGCGGGACGTGGGTACGTTTTTATCCACCGATTCGTTTCTCGGACTTGAAAGACATACACCACCACTTTTGAACATATCTACAAACAGCCTTCGAAAGTGCGCGACGGCCGATCGACGGACGCGCCGGTCACGTCGTCACACGCGCGCGCGTCCACGTCGCGCGCGTCTCGAGCGATGGCGGACGAGGAAAAGCCACCCCCGCAGTCGTCCACGTCGAGACTCGGGAGCATACGCGGCGCGAGCGGTGCGAAATCGCGGAGCACCGCGCGCGGGACGCGCGCGGCGGCGGCCGACGGTTCCTCGGACGCGCGCGCGACGCCGGTGAGCCGGAGACGGACGTCCGGACGCGGCGCGGCGCGCGGGGCTACCGCGGCCGATGCGACAGCGGCGAAACCGGGCGCGGAGGGCGACGGTGGAGACGGTCGAGCGACGGGAGAGAAGGATGGCGACGGCGACGGCGACGGCGAGCCCGGGGCCACGCGGAGACGCGCGACGCGGGTATCGGCGACGCCCGGGAAGGGAAAGGCGCCGCGAGACGCCGCGGAAATCTCGATCGGTGATGTCGCGATGAGCGACGCGCAGGCCGAGCGGAAGACGCCGAGGACGCCGACGAGGGGTCGAGGCGCGAGAGGGTCGGTGGCGGTGAAGGAGGAGCGACCGGAGGAGCGCGGCGGTGACGCGGGGGAGATGCCGGGAACGCCTGTCGGTGTGTTCTTCGGAGGTGGTGTTCACACGACTCCAGCTCGCCAGGCTCGGATGAGTAAGTCGAAACAGGCGCAGATGGCATTGGAAGAGGCGTCGCGAAGAATTCAGCACGACCGCGTCACGGAGGAGGAGATGTACGACGCCGAGGAGGATTGGGCGGATAAATCGCAGTATTATCCCACAGTTCTCACCGAGAGATCGAGAGACGTCGAGGTATCGTCTGTGGGTGACGTGGTACGTTCGACAGATGATGGGGATAGATTTGTCGTGTTGCAACTTCCCTCGGATTTGCCACTCATCAAGCGACCTGAGGGCGAAGAGATGGACGTCGACGGCGTCGTAGAAGTTAAAGATGACAATGATTCGGACGATGAACAGAACGAACTCGTGCGAGGCGTCGCAGATTTAGCGAATGGACAGCTCGGTGAGCTCAAGATTCACGCCGACGGCTCGGCAAAGCTTTACATCGGAAACGCCGCCTTTGACGTCATGCACGGCGTTCCCTATCAACACTCCGAGCAATTCGCTCGATTAGACGAGAGTAAGCGACAGTGCGTCATCATGGGCTCGACAATTGCGAGATTAACTTGCGTGCCGGACGTGACGCAGCTCTTACTCTAAAGGAACGATAAAATTAGCACACTTTACACTTTAGCTCGCTTTTGGTAAGATTGAAGAATGACAAAAATTTCCTAACGTGCCGGGGCACCAGCCTCGGCGTATAAAGACGCGCGCGCAGCGTCGCAGAAGTGCCCGACGTTCTCTTCCGGAGTACCTTGAGCCACCCCGTGTCCGACGTTCAAGATGTGCTTACCGTTGCCCGCATCCTTCACGTTCTTCGCCACCTCCTCTCTAATGCGATCCGGGCTCGCGAAGAGGTACATGGGGTCCATGTTACCTTGCAAGACGCGATCAGGGCCGAGGATGGCTCTCGCTTCGCTCATGCTCGTGTTCCAGTCCAAACCAATGACGTCCGCGGTGGACTTCTTGAGCTCGTGGAGCTTACCGACGCCACCGTTTGCGTGGAAGATGAGCGGCGTTTCCGGGTGTCGTTCCTTGACGTAAGCGATGATGCGCTCGTTGTACGGGTGGGAAAACTCGATGAATTGCTGCGGAGAGAGGTGGTGCGCCCAGGAATCGAAGATCTGCACCACTTGCGCACCGCTATCGATCTGGTGGCACACATACACGCCGAGCGCGTCCGCCAACTTGGACAAGAACGCGTGAAGCGTCTCCGGATCTTGCGTCATGATTTGCTTCGTCGTCATCAAGTGTCTGTCACTGGAACCCTCCATGGCGTACGCCGCGAGCGTCCACGGAGACCCGACGAAACCGAGCATGGTGGACTGTCCATCGATCTCCTTGCGAAGCGTGCTGAGGATCTCCCGAACGAACGGCAATTGCGAATCCGGATCATCGAGCTGTTTCATCGCGTTGACGTCCGCCATCGTGCGCACGGGCTCCACCACCGGTCCCTTACCCTTCACCACATCGAACTCGATCCCAAGCGCCGGCAACGGCGTCAAGATATCGCTAAACATGATCACACCGTCCGGCTTAAACGCCCGCCACGGCTGCATGGAGAGTTCGATCGCGATCTCCGGCGTCTCCGACCGGTGTCGAAACCCGTACTTGGTGCTGTACGCGCGAAACTCCGCCATGTACCTCCCAGCCTGACGCATCAACCACACCGGCGGTCGCTCGACGTCCTCCCCCCGCGCCGCGCGCAACAAAATCGGGTCTTTCGCTTCCCCGTTCGCGGCGCCGACGCGCGCGAGCGCACCTCTCGCGCGCGCATTCGCGGCGACCGCGACTCGGGGCGCCATCGTCGCCGTCTTCACCGTCGCACTCTTGGTCGTCGTCGCGCGCGCGCGAACCCCGCGCGCGGGCGTCGCGGACGCCTGCGTCATCATCGTCGTCGTGTGCGTCGTCGGCGTCGCGTCGGCGTCTCGCGCGCGTCCGCTCGAGTCGGGCCCCGCTGTGGATAACAGAGACTCTTCCGAGATCTGCACAGGGCGATTGGCCGTTCGTGACCCGTCGAGGAGTGGGTCGAACTCCGGAGTTCCAGATGTCTCTCGATGGTGTTCGAGCGGCACAGGGCGTCCCGCGCGCGCGTGAGCGAGAGAAGGCGGCGCGTGAACGCGTGCGAGTGACGGTGAAGCGGTGCGCATGGATCAATTCGCGGCGCGCGTCGATGGCGTGCTCCATCACCTGGAAGATCAAGGCGTCGGTGGAAGACAGATGTGGAAGATTGCGCGCGCGTCCGTGTACGCGCAGATCGTGTTGGCGATGTGTGGAACGCTCAGTTTCGTGTACGGGACGATTCACTCGACGGCGATGGCGCTGTCGTTGTACGCGGTGGTGGCGTTGGAGATTAAGGCGCCGCGGTTGTTGAAGATTTACGCCGTGTTGCTGTTGGCGTTGACGGTGACGGACTTTTTCTGGTTGGTGACGTACTCGGGACCGATCGGGTCCTCGAGCACGGGGCTCACGGTGATCACGGAGGCGAACAGCGCGAACGTGCAATCGACGGTGAAGTGGAGCACGATGGCGGCCGGAGTGAATAACTTTTTCTGCCTAGTTCCGGAGCTCTTTGCCTTCTTCCTGAGAGTGGCGTCCGTCGCGCTGTGGGTGCTCATGTGGAGCAAAGGACTGCTAGACGGCTCTGATGATAGCATGTACAACGATCCGAACTCCGTGTACGACACCGGATTGAAGCACGAGACGATTCCTGGATCGCCGGCGAGAAACGGCTCTAAGACGAGCGACATGTTCACGGCTGAAGGCGGTTACCAAGATAGCGAGGGTTTGCTCTCTCGTGCGGTGTGAGCGCACTGACCCACACAGTTAACTGATGTAAATCTATCCTCTATCCCTACTACAACTCTACGCGCTAGTCATCTTTCTGTAACGCAAAGTCGGCGCGCACCCGCGCGATGCGCGACTCAACGAAACGCGCAAACTCTGGTTCCTCCGCGACGAGACGTTCGAATCCACCCGGCTCGGCGCACTTGGCGTCGTGTTCGTCGCACTCTTCCGTCGTCAAGAGCACAAGATTATCCAACGCCGCCGGTTTCGATGGATCCCATCGCGTCATCGAAAGGCCGCTCGTGTTGCGCCAATACGCCTTTAATCGTTTGTTCTTTTGATCGCGAGCGCTCAGCGCGCGCCACGTCTCGCGAACCAGATACACGATTCCCTCTATATCTATCGCCATGTTCGACACCTCTCGTCCGCGTTCACTCTCGCGGTCACGCAGGCGTTCGAGCTGCGTCTCGTATTGCTTCCATTGGATGGCCATGATGGGTTCGCTCTCGTACGGCGCGCCCGCGAGTTCGGTGAGCACGTGGCTTGCGAGCGCCATGCCGAAAATGGCGGGCACGCATCCGAGAACGGGTATCGTGCGCACACGGAAATTTGGAATCACTTGATAATCGGAGAGTGTCTCGCCCTCCTTTAATTCCATCTCCGCCACCAACTCGCAGCGAGGCTTCTCCATGGATATGAGCGTCTGGATGCCCTCTCGAATCTTATGATTCTTACCCAATCTGTAACGAACAGCGCGCGCGAGCGGATCCGCGGCGCAATCCGCGATGTCTGCAAATCTCAATCGGGTCGGATCGCACTTGGCTCCCGCACCGCCCGACGTGACCACGCGCAAACCTCGTCGCTTGCACGCGGCGAGGAGATCCACCTTTGTGTCGATGTTATCGATGCAATCCACGACAAAATCCGGCATTCGTCCGCTCGCATCCAACGTCCACGCGCCCAACAATTCATCCTCCGCATCCACCTCGTACATCGCCACGCGCGCGTCCACGACAGCCTCGGGATAGATCGCCTTGAAATGTTTCTTCAGACACGTCGCCTTGGCCGTGCCCACATCCGCGCGAACCGCCACCGCGTGTCGATTCAACGAGCTCAGACTCACCTGATCGAAATCGATCGCGCGTAATTTCCCGACACCAGACCTCAGAATCATGCTCGCCGCGTGTGAACCGACGCCTCCTAGCCCGACGACGACGACGAACGCGTCTCGCACCGCCTCTTGTCCCGCCTCTCCGAAAAACTGCACGTTTCTCGTAAACTGTTCGCGAAGAATCTCATCCGTGAGATCGTACGACGTCGCCGTCTCGCCCGAAGAAGACGTCGACACCGACGCCTCTCGCCCCCCCGTCCCCGTCGCCGTCCCCGTCGTCTCTCTCCCGAGACGTGCCTTTTCCGCCTCCTCCGTTCGCCGCCGCCTCGCCTCGAGCGTTGACATCACCCCGACCGCCACGCTCGCGCCCGCACAAAACGCGACGACGACGCGCGCGACCGAACCGACGAGAGTCACATCGTCCCCTCCTCGCGCCATCTCCACTCCGGCGCGTCGGACGTCGACCGATGACCCGACGCGCGCGCGCTCGCCTCGCGCGCGCCCACGCGCGCGCTCGCGCCACCGCCCTCGTCCCTCCCCGACGACCGGTCGTGACCCATCACGCACGCACGTATTTAAACACCAACTCGCCCAATGGTGGACGACGTACCGGACGTCGTACGACGTCACGCACGACCGCGGTCGCGCGCGCGCACGGATATGGATGGGCGTCGTGCATCCGCGACCGCGAGTCCTGACCCTTCACGACCCCCCCCGCTTTCGTGAATAGGGTTTTCTCGTCTCGTCCCGCGAACCCTCCACGCGTGACCTGATCGACGGTGTGTGACTCGTCGATGACCCCCTATGGTCGCCCCGAGGGGAAACAAAAAAAAAACGATGGGATTATTGCGGCGCGGGTGACGGCGGCGATCGCGCCGATCGATCGGCACTTTCTCGCGTCCATCGACCGTCGCCGTCATGGCTGTGTTTAAGGATTCCGAAGTCGATGCCCTCGTCGTCGCCTCCGTGCCGTTCCTCGGTGGCATCGTGGCGTTGATCATGGTGGCCGTGCTCATGGCGCGCGTCAACAAGGCGCCGGTGGGTGAGGGTAAGCAACTCTTCATCGCCAAGCAAATCTCCGAGGGTGCGACGAGCTTCTTGAAGACGGAGTACACGTACTTGTTGCCGTTCGTCGTCGCGGTCGCGGCGTTCATCGTCGGTATCTTGGAGGGCCAAGACACGGCGCCGACGTACTTTGAGTCGGTGCCGTCCAAGCACAAGGGTGGGTGGCAGACGATGATCTGCTTCTTGCTCGGCGCGGCGCTCTCCGCGTCTGCTGGTTGGGCGGGCATGAAGGTTGCCACGCAAACGAACGTGAAGACCATGGAAGCGGCGCGCACGGGCTTGAACCCGGCGCTTCAAATCGCCTTTGCGGGCGGCGCCGTCATGGGTTTCTCCGTCGTCGCCTTCGGTATTCTCGGCTTGACGGTGCTCTTCTACATCTTCGCCACGGCTCAAAACACGCCCACTATCGCTGGCGCACCCTTCAGTGGTAGCGACATCGACATGCGTGATGCCATCCGTTACCTCTCTGGCTTCGGTTTCGGTGCCTCCGCCATCGCGCTCTTCGCGCGCGTCGCGGGTGGCATCTACACCAAGGCGGCTGACGTCGGCGCCGACCTCGTCGGTAAGGTTGAATCTGACATTCCGGAAGATGATCCGCGCAACCCGGCCACCGTTGCCGACAACGTCGGTGACAACGTCGGTGATGTCGCCGGTATGGGTGCTGATCTTTTCGAATCTTTCTGCGGTTCCATCATCGCGTGCGCCGCTCTCTCCAACAACAACCGCGAGTTGGCGTTGCCGTTCTGGATCTCTGGTTTCGGTATCCTCGCCGCGACCATCGGTTTCTGGACCGTCTCCACCAAGGACAACGCCACCCAGTCTGAGCTTCTCCACGCTCTTCACCGTGGTGTCTACTCCTCCTCCATCCTCGTCGTTGTCTTCTCCATCGCTTGCGTCGAAATCCTCTTCGACGGCAACAAGCAAGGTTACAGATACTTCGGCTGTGTGATCCTCGGTCTCGTCGCCGGTATCCTCATCGGCGAAGCCACTGAGTTCTGCACGTCTTACGCCTACGGTCCGACCAAGTCCATCACCCACGCCGGTTCCGCCGGTGGTGCCGCGACCGTCATCATCCAAGGTCTCGGCATCGGTATGATCTCCGTCTTCCCGCCGACGATCATCATCGTCGCCACCGTCATCGCCTGCTTCAACGTTGCCAACGGTGGTGCGCAAGGTTTGTACGGTATCTCCATCGCCGCTGTCGGTATGTTGTCCACCCTCGGTGTCACTCTCGCCACTGATGCGTACGGCCCGGTTGCCGACAACGCCGGTGGTATCGCCGAAATGTCTCCGGATGTTCCGGAGGAAGTCCGCGACCGCACCGACAGACTCGATGCCCTCGGTAACACCACCGCCGCCACCGGTAAGGGTTTCGCCATCGGCTCCGCCGTCTTGACCGCCCTCTCCTTGATGAACGCCTTCGTCAAGGATGTCCCGTACGACCTCAACGGCAGCACTCGTGGCTTGGCCAACGCCATGTTGCTCACCGACGCCTACGTGCTCTCCGGTGTCATCATCGGCGCCATGTTGCCGTTCCTCTTCGCCGCCCTCACCATGCTTTCCGTGCGTAAGGCTGCCGGTGCCATCATCGTTGAAGTCCAACGCCAATTCCGCACCATCCCGGGTCTCCTCGAAGGCAAGGAAGGTGTCGTCTGCGATCACATGGCGTGCGTCACCATGTGCACCAAGGCGTCCATCAACGAAATGTTGCTCCCGGGTATCCTCGCCGTCATGACCCCGATCTCCGTCGGTTTGCTCATCGGCGCCAAGTGCCTCGGTGGTCTCCTCGCCGGTGCCATCGCGTCTGGTTTCATGCTCGCCGTCATGATGTCCAACGCCGGTGGTGCTTGGGACAACTCCAAGAAGTACATCGAAAACGAAAAGGTTTACGGTGGCAAGAAGTCTGACACGCACAAGGCGTGCGTCGTCGGCGACACCGTCGGTGATCCTTTCAAGGACACCTCCGGCCCGGCCTTGAACATTCTCATCAAGCTCATGACCATCTTCTCCTTGACCATGGCCCCGGTCTTCCGCTCCGACTGGAAGACGTACTGGTACGGTCTCATCGTCCTCGCCGTCGAAATCATCATGGTCGGCGTCGCCTACTGGCACGTGTGGGTCGTCAATGGTGAGAAGTGCGTCCCGCCGGAAGAGCAAAAGTAAACGACGACGTTTACTTCTTTTCCGAGAGCGTCTAACTTAATACTATTACGTTGACGTACCACTGATATGTCGTAGTCACCGCGAGGTGTTCACTATTATTAATCTCTACGTACACAATACATCTTCTACTGATTTCCCGCCGCGCCGTCGTTCCACCCGCGAATCCACTCCCTCCCGTGCGCCGCTCTCGACGCCTCATCGCTCTTCTCGTCTAAAAATTTCTTACAGTGTCTCGCCAACGACGCGTACGCCTCGTTCTCTCGCACCTCAAGCGGCGCCTCCGCCTGTCCCGTCAACCACTTGAACAAGTCGGGATTCTCCACGTCGAGCACGTCGTCGAACGCGTCGAGAAACGCCTCCGACGTCGTCGCCGGATCCCGCATCTCTCTCGACGCCCACTCACCCACCATGATGTCCAACTCCAGGAACCCACGCTGTTTCGCTCGATACAGCGCGCGATTGATGCGCGCGCGGTGCGCGCGGGCGCGCGCGCGGGCCGAATCCATCACGCACGATGACGACGCCACCGCGAGCGTCGCCACCGACGTCCACATCCCGCGCGCGAGGTCGAGACGAGGCGAACGACCGGCGTCGACGATCGTCGACGCGACCGCGACCGCGCGCGCGCGACGCACCGTCGCCGCCAACATCACCGCGCGACCGAGTGCCGCACGTCGTCGACGCGCGCGACTCGGGCGCGGGGCGGGGTCGTGTCGATGACACGGATGGGTGGTTTCGTTGCTTCTGTATGGGGCGTGTCTGTCGACGAGTCACGACCATACGTGGGGGGTACTCGAGGACCGACGAGGGGCGAATTTTCGGGGACAGAGGGGGGGGGACTATTTGGACGGTCACGACCGGTCGTCGGCCTCGGTTTTATCCGAACGCGCCGATCACGATGGCGACCGATGGATGGCGTCGGCGTGCGGGTGGCGACGACGACGCGGGGTGACGCGCGCGTGGTCAGATTGCGACGCCCGACGACGACGACGACGACGACGATGTCCACGCACGCCATGACGATGAAGACGGCCGCGCCCGCCCGCGCGGCGGTGCGCTCGAACGCCGCGAGCCGAGGGGTGCGCCCGGCGCGAGGCGCGCGCGCCATCGCGCGCGCCACCGAGCGCGTGGACGGTGGCATCTACAAGGAGCCGGCGCAAGGGTTCACCGAGCAAATCATCGAGGAGGTGCTCGCGGATTTCCCGGAGGAAGGGATCGCGGACGTGCTCGAGGGGATGATCTTGGTCCTCGCGGGTGGGTACCGCATCTTGGACGTGCGCGCGAAGAGCGAGATTGAATTCGTCGGTAACTACCCGCGCGATCAAGTGAACGGCCCGAGATTCGTCGAGTGCCCGATCATCAACGCGACTCGTCAGTACGACAGTGAAAAGGGCGAAAAGGTGTACAAGCAAACCGTCAACGCCGACTTCAAGGCGCAGGTGGAAAAGTTGTTCCCGGATAAGGAGGCGAAGATTCTCGTCGCTTGCTCGGACGGCCGTAACCGCACGCTTCAAGCGCTCGAGTTCATGGATGAGATGGGTTACGTGAACATCGTCGGTCTCCGCGGTGGCTACAACATGTGGAACCGCCAGTGGGATGCCAAGTTGCGTCGTCGCAACTTGCCGGGCGTCTTCAAGGAGGAATACGGTCACGGCGCTGACGGTTGCGGCGTGCACGCGACCGGTGCGAGCTTCCAAAACCAAGATGCCTTCCAAGCCCCTGACTGGAGAGACGACACCGAATGGATCGACGCCCACGCGACGGCGACCGCGGCGTAGATTGTTCCGTTTGGATCATTGACGAAGCCTGAAATTGGAATATTTCCACAAATAGCAAATTCCATTCGCTTATTTTACATCTCAAACTACTCTACACAGACGTCGGTGAAATCGGTCGATAGATAATAACGTCGAAATATGATATACGGGGCATCGTAAAACTACTATAGTACCTAATAGTCGTCTCGACCGCGAGCGTTGATCCATTCGATGAGGCCCATTTGCGACGTCTCCACCGACGCGTCTGATCCGGAGCCGGCGATGGCGCCTATCGTCTCCGCTCCAAATGTCGCGATTCCCGTGAACACGCCGTGAGGCGATACCCGCATCCTCCTCGACGTCGCCGCGCCGACCCCTGTCAAGACCGCTTCGTGTTGGTACACGTCTAAAAACGCGTAGCTCGTTTCGTTTTTCGATTCTAACATCGCCTCCAGCGTGACGTAGTGCACGCCGTGATGATACAGATACTTCCCAGGGTGATCGTGTCCAGCGAGACAAATCTTCACGACACCGCTCTCCTCAATGAGCGACGAGACGGCGTCGCTATTCCACGCCGACATTTGATACCTCGCCGCGTCTCGGTGCAACGCGTTGTGCGAAGCTATGATGACGCGTTCTTCCTTCTCCTTTGCATCCTTCAGCTCAGACTCCAACCAAGCGAACTGTGTCGGTCCAATGCCCCCACCCCACGCGACGATATCTTCGCGGTCATCATCCGCCGCCTCTTTCGCGAACGCGTAGGCTGCGCCGTAGTCGTTTGAGTCGCCGGCGACGTATCGCGGGTTCAAGTCGGTGGTATCCAGGATGACAAGTCGCCATTTTCGCGGCATCGGTACGCTGTAATACTCCCCCATCGATGTCGCTTTCACCGCGCTCAAAAAATCACTCTTGCTCACGCTGCAATCGTGATTGCCAACGCAGTGAAACACGCGCGTCGACGATGAGTTGACGATATCCGCGACCACTTTCAAGTCTCGCCAATTCTTCTCGCGCGTCTCCTCTTGCATCTCTCCTCGCAGCACAGGTCGCTGGGTCTTATCATCATCGTTATACCCATCGAACAAATCTCCCAAGTTCAACACGCCGCTCAAGTCACTCGCGCGGCGCTCGAAGTCGAGAAACGCCTCCCGCAACCGTCTCCTCGAGTCACGAAAGTACTTGACCCGTCCCGAGCCGTCGTCCCTCTCTTCGTCCGGTTTGTCGCCGAATTGACAGTCCGCGAACACCGCCAGTCGAAAACTCGGCGATCGAGCGACGTTTTCCAGTCGCAGCGCCGATCCTCGCGCGTTCACGCGCACGTTCGGGCGAGGTTCCCGACCTTGCGCCTCGTCATCGTGCTCGCTCGCAGCCGCGCGCACGGGTCGTCCGAGGCCTCGTCGCCGCGCCGGGACGCGCACCGACGACGCGCGCGTCGCGCGCGCGCAGGCGACGGCGGCGACGGGCATCGCGCGCGGCGTCGTGTGACGCCGGTCGCGCGCGAAGCTGAAACGAACGAACGAACGAGCCTCGCGCGCGGCGGGAGTGTCCGACGCGTGCGCGCCATGTTCGGCGGCGTCGGCGGCGCCGGCGGCGACGGGACGAATCCGTTCGGTCGTCCGACGTCGACGTCGACGCCGAGCGGGGCGAACCCGTTCGCGGCGAGCGCGAACGGCGGAGGCGATGGGAACGGAAATCTCTTCGGGACGACGCCGTTCGGACGGCCGCCGCCGCCGTCGGCGTCACCGTTCGGACAGCCGTCGACGTCGGTGTCGGCGTCGCCGTTCGGACAGTCTTCGACGCCGTCGCAATTCGGACAGGCGCCGTCGTCGACGCCGTTCGGGTCGACGTCGTTCGGGGGCGGGAACGCGGGAGCGGTCGCGGGGTCGTCGCCGTTCGTTGGAGCGAGCGGGGTGGGGACGTCGTCGTCACCGTTTGGACAGGCGAGCGGAGGATCACCGTTTGGACAATCCGGTGGAGGCTTCGGTGCGGCGTCGCCGTTCGGGCAGAGCGGTGGGAACGCGGTTTCCGGGTCGCCGTTTGGGCAACCGAGCTCGGCGGCGGCGACTTCGTCGCCGATCGAGCAACCGAGCGGCGGAACGGCGATGTCTGGACAGGGCGCGGCGGCGTCATCGCCGTTCGGTCAGACGAGCGGCGCGTTCGGTTCGACGTCCGCGTCACCTTTCGGCGCTGGCTCGAGCTCACCTTTCGGCGCGGCGAGCGCGGCAACGCCGACTCCGTTCGGAACGACGACGGTGGCACCCACCGGTGCGAGCCCGTTCGGGTCTGGTGGCACTGTGGCGGCGTCTCCATTCGGGTCTGCAAACACACAGAGCGCGCCGACGGATTCACCGTTTGGAAGTAAGCCCCAAACTGGCGTCGCGGCGTCGCCGTTTTTGGTCAAGCCCGCCGGGCAAGAGGTGCAAACGTCAGGCGGTGGAGGTTTTAGTTTCGGTGCTTCCGTCACATCGACGCAACCTGGATTTTCGAGCGCGTTCGGTGCTCCGTCCGCGTCGCCTTCACCGTTCGGAGCGGCCCCCGCGTTTGGAGCGCTCAGTGCGAACGCGTCGCCGTTCAAGCCGAAGACAAGCGCGGATGATTCCATGGGAGCATCGCCCGCGTTCACGTCACTCGAGGATGAAAAACAGAGAGCACCGACGTCAACGACGGCGTTTGCGGCATCCAGACCTTTTGTACCCCCGAAACCAAGGTTGACGCCGCAAGGATCACACTTGGCCAGTGAGCGCCCGTCGACCTCCGCCGTCGCGATCGGCGGGCAAATGGGGGAGATTCCCAAAGGCCACATCGTAGGGACGTGTGACTTGATGTGTCCGGAGAAGGAAAAAGAGTTTAGAAGCGTGAACGGGGATTTGGAGATTTTCGAAAGAATCAGTGCGGACGATCGAACGAAATCAAATTCAGATCTTTGCATAAAGAAGTACACGCGCATCGTCGACGAAATCACTCCAGACATGGTGCGCACAAAGAAAGGCTTACAACTGGCGATCGACCAACTGTGGAGAATATTAGATGGACGCGATGAAGATTTCATGACGAAGAGCAAGTTTCTCTGGGACCGATTGCGTTCCATTCGCCAAGATTTGAATTTACAGCAGATCACGGATTCGTTTGCGGTGAATCTTCTGGAGCAGATGGCTCGATACACGATCCTCGCGGAACATGAGCTGTGTGAAGAGACGGCCTCGGCGACGAATCCCGATGGACACAATTCGCATCTCAACGTTGAGCAGTTGACGAAAACGCTCACGTCTCTGCGACACATGTACGATGACCATGCGGACCGCGGACAACAACTGAGCGTCAATTCCGAGGCGGAAATGTACTGTTATCAACTTTTACTTCGCATCGATTCGCATGGACGATACGCCGTACAACGTTCAGAAATGCTGAATGACTTGAGAGGCGTTCGTCCAGAGGTGCTGAAACATCGCGACGTGCAGTTCGCGCTTGAGTGTCATCGCGCGTATCACGGCAACAACGTCGCTGGATTTTTTCGATTAGTGAACAAGGCGACGTATCTGCAAGCGTGCTGCTTGCACAAGTTTTTCAACAGCATGCGAGGAAAAGCCCTGGAGGTGATGAACTCGACGTACGGCAAGTTTGTGATGCCGATCACAGAGATTGCTCGGTTGCTGCACACCGACGATATAGAGACGGAGGCGCTGTGTATACATCACGGACTCAACGTGAGTCGGGGTAAGGATGGTGATAAACCACCCGCGGTGATCATGCGAGAGTCATCCTACATCTCTCCCGCGGAAGAATTCCCGATTTCTCGTTCTGATTTGGTCATCAATAAACGCGCCGATTCGTACTTGATTGAAATCGTCGGCAAGGAAAACTGTGCGAGGATTTTGGCGAAGGAGATGCCGCAAATGGCACCCAAGACGACTCTTCAATCACAGGCGCCTCCGTCAGAGTCGGACAAACTCAAGAAACAAGCGGACGAACTTAGAGCGAAAATTGCAGCGAGGGAAGCGGCGCTCGCGGCCGAAAGGGCCACCATTCTCGCGAAGAAGAAGGAGATCGAGGAGCGCAAAGCTGCAGAAAAGAAAGCCGCCGAAGAAGCCGAGGCAAAGGCAAAGGCTGCCGAAGAGGAAGCCAAACGTAGAGAGGCCGAGGCGAAGATTGCAGAAGAGAAAGCGAGAGCTGAAGCTGAAGCTGCCGAAGCAGAACGTCGACGTCTGGAAGAAGTCGCGGCTAGGGAAAAGGCTGAGGCTGAAGCGAGAGCGCTTGCAGAAGCCGAACGCCGTCGCGCCGAGGAGGAAGCTGAACGTCAACGATTGGCGGCGGAACAGCGCGCTCGGGAAGCGGCAGAAGCTGCAAGGCTTGCGGCAATTGCCAAAGCGGAGGCCGAAGAGCGCGCTCGGCAAGCCGCCGCTGCGGAAGCGGAGAGGCTCAGGTTGATTGCCGAGGAGAACGCTCGCCGTCAAGCCGCCGCTGCGAAAGCGGCGCGCAAGACGAAGAAAATGCACATGGCGGTGTGTCAACTTACGTTCTCTCGGTGGCGCATGAACTTCAAAGAGTTCAAGCGCGAGAGATTGATCGGCGAGGCACTCTCCATGGCGAGTCCGTCGCCCGCACTCAATCTCGGTCGCGGTGCTCTCATGGACGCGCGCATGGCGTCCGCTCGTCCGACCGATGTGCTCGCGCGGCTGCGCGCGAAGGTTGAGTCGTCTCGATCTCCCGCATTCGGCCAGCCTCTGGACATGCCACAAGTGGTTGGGACAGCTCTTCATGATGCAGCAGCCATGGCCGCACCGAGCGCGCTCGTGTGGAAATGTCTTTTGTGTACGGGTGCCGAAGCGGATTCAGGTCCAAGCGCGTCCGCGCGTCCGCGCACCGCCGCCGCGAGCCTCGTCGCAGAATGGTTGCGTCTGAAACTATCCCGTGGTTCCACGTCGCATGAGGTTCCCAGCAATACAGGAACGATCCTCTCTCTGTACGGAGCTCGACTTCCGTTGCCCAGGGCGAGCGACGACGTTGATTTCATGATTGGACCTCTGGCGTGGATCATCGTTCGAGATGTTCCGGCCATGATGGATAACGCGCACAAGGCGAACACGGGCGCGTCTGCTGGAATCTTCGTTCTCGATTGCGGTGGAGGTAAATGCGACGCACACGAGATGAAACGACTCAGAGAGTTTAACGCGGTCGTGCGCGCGAACGACGCGCCTCTCGTCGTATTGGTGGCGTCGCGGGGCGACGGCGTGGATCGGTCAAACGTCGAGAAACAAATCGAGAGCGCTGGCATCGAAGACTCGTTGTTGATTTTCCTCCCTCCCGAGGACCCGGCGAAATGGCAGGACGACAAACTCGCGGACGTGCTGGCGTGGTTGGCAGAGCGCGCGCCGAAGGCTCCGAGACGAAGAATCGCCCACCTCTCGGCGGAAATCGAAGAAGCCCTCCGACCAGGATACGTTGATTTGACCACCAAAGCGAGAGTCAGCGCACGCGCGTGTATTTATGCCTTCAATCACGCGCTCGACCAAGTTGAAGCAAAAATATCAGAGGCTGCTCAAGTCGAGGAGGGCGGCGAGTGGCCTCCCATTGAAATCGGTCTCGTCAACGCGGCGCTCCCTCCGCCGGGTTGGAGGTCGGCACCTCGTCGCGCGAAAGTCATCAACGCGCTACGTTCCGTCCGTTTACCGGAATTCAAACCCGGGGATGAGCCCGCGCGCGCGTTCATCGACTACGTGGCAAAAGTGTTGCCAGACTATCCGGATGAGTACGGTCGGTGCATGCTCTCTCAGGCGCGATACGATCCTCACTTTCACAAGCTCGACAACATACCTTGGATCGCGCTCTTCCAATCGCTCATCACGCTTTTATTGAGCGGCCTCGAAAGTCGGACGCGAAACGAGTGCATTTACCTTCCTCCTGGTCATCCGTCGTACGATTTCACCCCGTACGAACCAGAGCCTGAGTTGCTGACCCGCGCCGGCGCTCCACCGCCGGCGACGCCGCGAGAGGCTCCAGAAAACCGAAAACGCAAACACACGGACGATGTCGAGGATGATTCGGAGAATGCGAGGTTCGATGAACTCGGTTCGGAGCCTCTCGACGACGAGCGCGTCGCTTTGGACACGTTGAATCAACGCATCGGAGCGCAAACGCGCCACCTGGATGCTTCCGAGCGTTGGCTCGCGGCGCTCGCCACGAACACGCCCGGAACCGCGCACGCGCCGGATGCGTTCTTAGGAGACGTTGACGTTCATTTATCGGAATTTCACGCCCAATTAGCCGCGGAGCGCGCCGCCGAGGCGCGATTGAGAAGTCTGTTAAACGGTTGAACGACGAAACAGTGTACAACAAATATTGACAACATTTTACATTGCGAGAAGAGATAATACCGCACCATTGCGAGAAACAACTCATATTTGCACGATGTGCGATCGACCAAACATCGGCTCCGCCACGCACGTCGGCTCGGCGTCTTCGTCGAAAACCATCGCGCACCCGCTCTTGGCGCACTTCGTCGTGTACACGCCGTATCGTCCGGTTTCCGGATCCAACGGCATCAGCGCGCACGACTTTTGCCGATTCTTATCCCTCGAGATGAACGCGTCCTCCTCGTACTCGTAACACGCGAACGCCGTGATGCAGCTGTACAGCGGGCACGGAATCCCCCACACGCACCAACACATATCCGTGCAACACGTCCCGCACCCGACGTTGTACACACACACCGGACACACCGCGCACGTCCCTTTACAGCACGAGTGATCGCCGTTCCCGCGTCCCGCGCGGCATCGATGACACCCAGAAAAGTCATCCGGCTCGACGCGCCGTCCGAGCGCGCGCGCGTACGTCCGCGCCTCGCGAAACGTCGGATCCCGCTCGACGCCAGTCGCCGCGTCGCGAATCATGCCTCGATACGCCGTGGGCGCGGTCGTCTTCGTCGCCGTCGGCGGCGTCGTCGGCGTCGGCGCCGAGACGCCGTCACCACCGTCGCGATCGTACGCCGCGAGGTTCATGACCGTCGTCGTCGACCATCCGTTCGTTCGTCCCGCGCGCGAAAGTGTCGCCACGTGTCGCCTCTGTCCGTTGTCCGATCGAATCATTGGTAGAAAACACCCTCTCTCTACGAACAACAAGACCGAATTATGAAGGCGCGCGCGCGCGCATCGACCGCGCGCGTCGGCACAGCGCGTCGACGGCGGCGACGCTCGGTCGGTCGATCGGTCGGGAACGCCTCGCGGCGTCGTCGTCTCGCGCGTCTCGCGCGTCTCGCGCGTCGGGTGCGAGATGGCGGGGCGCGATGGTGGGGACGCGCGCGCGGCGTCGGCGGCGGCGGCGCGGCCGAAGACGCTGTATCAGGGCGTCGAGCGGGACGGATTCGGCATGCGGCTGTTGGAGAAGATGGGATGGGTCGAGGGATGTGGGTTGGGGAAGCGACAGGATGGCATCTCGAGGCACATTCACGCGAAGAAGCGCGCGGTCGGGGTCGGGGTGGGCGCGGACGCGAGGAACGACGCGAGCGGCGCGAACGCGGTGGACTGGACGATGAATACGGTGGCGTTCGACGACGTGTTGCGGTCGTTGAATCGCGCGCACAGTGCGGATGATGTTCGTTCCGGTGGTGACGGCGCGGCGCCGTCGTCGTCGTCTTCGGAGGAGGAAAAGGCGGAAAAGAAGAAGAAGGAGAAGAAGCGCAAGTTGACGAAGGAGGAGAAAAAGGCGGCGAAAAAGGCGAAGAAGAATGAAATCGTCGTCAATCGAACGACCGTTAGTCACGCCGGGAGGTACCAGAAGCGCGAGTCACAAAAAATGGTGAAGAATTACAGCGCGGAGGATCTCGGCGCGATTTTAGGTGGCGGTTTCGTGGCGCTTCCCGAGGTGCGCGCCGACGTCGGAAACGTCTCGGACGACGAGGAAGACATCCCCACGCCGGTGAAGAAGGAACCGGAAAAGGACAAAACGAAAAAGTTGATCGTGTGCGAACGACCGAAGTGGGTATTCGATCCACCGCCGGAGGATTGGTGGGGATGGCGCGTCGGTTTTAGACCGGAGGGTCACGGACAAAAATCCGACGGCGACGACGCGGACGCCCTCGAGCGCAAGCGTGGGTTCGACGAGGACGATCAGGTGAATCTCTTCGAAGACACACACGCGGGCGCCAACAAAAATCGAAGAGGTCTCGGAGCGAACCGCGGGAAGGACGCGGGTGCGGATTTCTCTGGTACGAAGAAGACGTTCGGCGAGGCGGACGACGTCAGCGACGCCGAGAAGGCAGCGGCCAAGGCGGCGAAATCCGTCAAATGGCAAAAGATCGGGGAAAAGATTCTCTCAAAAGCGGATGGGTCGATGAAGACGAAAAAATTCATGGAAAAGGTTTTGAAAAAGGCCGAGTGCGACTTTTCCGACGACGCCGTCAAAGACATCTACCGAGACGCCGCGTTCCACATCCTCTCTCGCAGCGGCGTCTTCACCTCCCTCGAGGAAGACACCGTGACGCTTCAAAAGTAAACATCATTAGCACGAGCGCCGCATTCACTAGCCACGTAGTCGCGCGCGCGTAATACACTCTAGACTATTATTATTACACGGTTTCACAGCACCGTCTCTCTCCACTCAAACTGACACCGCTGACACTGCACCAACGCCAGACACGCCTCATCCCCACCCCCCCATATCTCCGCCTTCCGAATGTCTCTCGTATCGGACAACATGACGTACTTGCACTCGTTATTCGAGCACTGCGGGCACGTGTACGCCTCCGAGTTGATGCCGTCGTCAAACTGTTTCCTCGTCCTTCGCCTCGTTGCCGCGTCCAACATCCGCGCGCGCGCCTCCTTGGCCTCCTCCGTCGCTAAATCCAACGTCGACATCGCCACCAACGTCTCCGCGTCGACGACACCGGCTCGCACGTCCCTCGCGAGCGTCGCGTTCCTCTTCAGGTTGGCCGTCAGTCGTCTCACATCCGCCCTGTACGTCGCCCGTCCCCTCGCGCGCACCGCCTCCTCGATCGCGCGCGCGACGTCAAACAGCGGAGTGTCGTCCTCGACCGCCTCCCCGAGAAGGACGACCGAGCGCGCGCGCAGCGCCTCGTCGTCCTCGACGTCGGGAGGACTCGTCGTCGTCGTCGTCATGTTCTGGCGTCCCAAAAATGTCGTCCGACGCGTCGACGACGACGACGGCGCGCGCGTCCGCGTCCGTGTCCGCGACCGCGTCGACGTCCGCGGCGCCGACGTCGTCCGCGCGCCGCGCGCTCTCCGCGCGCGAGCTCGCGGGACACTGCGCGTCGGGCGCGTTCGCCGGGTGCGTCGTCGAGGCGGCGTTTTATCCGCTCGACACCGTCAAGACGCGTCTGCAGGCGCGTCGACACGGTGAGCGCGTCGCGCTGTTTCGTGGGTTATATCGAGGGATCGGTGGGAATCTCGTCGGCGTCGCGCCGGCGACGGCGTTGTTCTTCGCGGCGTATGAACCGATGAAGGCGGCGTTGGCGTCGGGACGCGACGACGGCGGCGGCGGCGGCAGGGACGTGGTGGCGCATCTCGCGGCGGGAGCGGTCGCCGGTTTGGTCTCGAGCGTCGTTCGCGTGCCGACGGAGGTGATCAAGACGCGGCGACAGGTCGGGGCGAGCGCGGGGGCGAGCCTGAGGAGCATCGTGGCGGCGAACGGAGTCGCCGGTTTGTACGTGGGATGCGGGTCGTTTTTGTTGCGGGATTTGCCGTTCGACGCGATCGAGTTCGCCGGGTACGAGTCCATGAAGACGGCGTGGGCGACGTTATATTCGAAATCTGACGTCAACGGCGCGGAGGCGGCGGGGATCGGCGCGGTGGCGGGGGCGTTCGCTGGCGCGTTGACGACGCCGCTCGACGTCGTCAAGACGAGACTGATGACGTCGAGCCCGGGCACTTATCGAGGCGTGATGCACTGCGTGCAGAAGACGGTGTCCGAAGAGGGCGCACTCGCCATGTTAAAGGGCATCCAACCGCGCGTTCTGTGGATCGGTCTGGGAGGCGGGTGTTTCTTTTCCGCGTTGGAGACGGCGAGAGGCGTCCTCCTGCCGTGACGCCGCGAGATGCCGCGCCGCGTCAGCCACGACGACGACGTCGCGTCCTTCGGTCGGACACCGACGCGACGCTCGCGTGTGTCATCATTCATAGTCCATCGCGCGATCGCCTATCACGCATCGCGCGCGTAGACCTCTAGCGCACCATAGACTATCGCCGCCGGCGTTTGTTACGAGCACGTCCCAGCTCCCAGCTCCCATCCGCACACGCCGCCTCGCCATGTCCTCGTGGCCGCGAGCGCTGTCGCGCCTCCGCCGACGCGTCGACGTCGAACGCGTCTCCACCGCGTCCTTCTCCACGCGAGTCGACGTCGCCGGACAACCGACGCACGCGACGCATCCGCACCTCATCCGTTCGCGCGACGAGCTCACGCCCGGAATCTCTCGCGATGAATACGCCGCGCGCAGGCGCGCGCTCGCGGCGGTGATGCCTGCGAACAGCGTGGCGGTGTTCACGGCGGCGCCAGCGCTGCGGTTTCCGGGAACGGTGATCCCGGCGGGGAGGTACAGGCAGGACGCGGATTTCGCGTACTTTACCGGCGTGTCCCAGCCCGAGTGCGCGGCGGTCATCGAGCGAGGCGAACGCGCGAGCGACGTGCGATACGCGCTCATCGTGCCGAGACATTCCGATAAGTATGCGGTGTGGGACGGTGAGCGCATCACGGCGAACGCCGGGACGAGCGTGTTCGGCGCGGACGACGCGATGGAGTCGGGCGAACGCGCGGTGGCGTACGCCGTCGACGCGATAAAGAAGGCGCGAGGCGGCGTGTTCGTGGACGTGGATAAGGTTAACGAAGACGACGAGGTCGTGCACAGGGCGCTCGGATCGTTGGGAAGAGAAGGTTTCGCCATGCACTCGGTGAGACCGGTTCGAGGACTGTGTCACGAGTTGCGTTGGAAAAAGAGCCCGGCGGAGCTCGAATTGTTACAGAAGAGCATAGATTTAGACGTTCGAGCGTTCTTGAAAGCGCTCGAGATAGGAAGAGTGGGCGCCACGGAGGCTGATGTGATGGCACATCACGAAGCAACGTGCAGAGTGGGAGGTGCGGATCGTTTGGCGTATCCGTCGGTTGTCGGTTCGGGCGCCGGCGCGTGCGTCGTGCACTATCACCACAACGACAAGCTTCTCAAGGATGGTGATTTATTACTCATGGATGCTGGATGCGAACTGAATGGATACGTGAGCGATATCACGCGCACGTGGCCCGTGAATGGGAAGTGGACATCGGCGCAACTCGACGTCTACTCAGCCGTCTTGGAGGCGCACGCGGGGTGCTTAAAAGCGGCGCGCGCGGACGGTGAAACCTCACTCATGGACCTCCATCGCCTCTCCATCGACGTCTTGGCGAAAGGTTTGTCCAAGCTCTTGCCCAATACGTCCGCGCACACGTTGATTCGCACCGGCGCCTACGCCAAATATTACCCGCACTCCGTCGGACACTGGTTGGGCGCCGACGTCCACGACGTCCCATCCGTCTCCGTGAGCACGCCGCTCGAACCATTCGTGGCATTCACGATCGAACCCGGCTTATACTTCCCACCGAACGACCCAGACGTCCCCGCGAGTCTTCGCGGCGTCGGCGTTCGCGTCGAGGACGACTGCGTCGTGCGCGCCGACGGCCGCGCGCGCTCCATCAGCGCCGCGCTTCCCGTGGACCCGGACGCCATCGCCGCGCTCGTGGGCGCGAACGCCCACGCCTCGACGCCCACGCCTCGATGATCGATCGCCCTCGCACCGCACGCGGCCACCCGCCTTCGCGCCGCGCGCGCGCGTCCGCCCTCGCGCGCGCTCCCCATAGTCAATCAACACGAACGCCCATCATTTCAAAAAAATGCCACGTGGCCGCCGCCTGGTCGTCGTCGTCTCCGCGCGCCCGCCACCCGCGCCCGTCGTCATCTCTCGACGACCGCACCCACGCGACGGCGCCGACGAGACGTTCCCGCCCCGCGACGATCGAGAGCGAACTCGTTTCTCTCCTCCCATCGCCCGCGCGAACGACGACCCGATCGAGTGGACGAGACGCGCACGAGGCGGCGCGCATTCCAACGAGTTCCCGCCGAGAAGATCGCGCGTGCGATGCGCGTCGAGCGATGCGGAGCCTGAGCGCGACGAAGGAACGACTTACGCGGAGCACACGAGCGTCAATCTTTGACGGGTTTTTTTCTTCACCGATTCGAGTGTTTTACTCCATCTTGTTCATCTGCGCCCTCGAGGTACGCGCGATGGCGACGTCGGCACCGATTCTCCCCGCGCGCGCCGACAGTGGGTGATGGTTGGATGACGCGCGCGACGACGGACGCGCGACGACGGACGACTGACTCGACGCGAACGACGCGCGCGTAGGTTTTACTCTGGTCCGTCGTCTTGGTTCCCGGGCACACATCGGGCGCGTGGAACGACGCGGCGCAGGCGTATTACACGCGCGAGACGGTGCGTTCAAAGTCACGATCGATCAACGTTCCCAACGGGACGGGACCGAGCGCGCGCGAAGAAGGTCGCGTCGTTTGACTTTGACTTTTTTTGGTGTCGATGACGACGCGTACGCGAGCGAGCGAACGGTGTGCGATGGTCAGTGATGGCCGCGACGGAGGAGACGCGAGAGACTGACGAACGCGCGCGACGGCACGAGTCCGTCTTTCGTCGCGAACGCGCGCGCAGGTCAACTTGTCGGGCGCGTACGGGGCGAGCGTACGGATTCCGATTCCGAGCATTGACTTGAAGAGTCTCGCGCTCGCGTGGAGACAAGAGAGTTCTTGGCAGCAGAGAGTGACATCTGTCGCATCGAGCGCGCTCTTACCGAGTAAGGCGCAGCGGACGAAGGAGTCGCTACAGGCGCGTCTAAAACATTTAGACGAGGAGCTGTTTCTCGGAGGGTCGGGAGAGTCGGGGACGAGCGACGCGGCGGCGGCGAACACAAAGTTTATTTCTTTCTCTGCGTAAGAGAGTGTATCATTCTTTGTGTACTGCTAAAGCTATTGCTCGCTAGTCATTGACTTAGTAGATTCTTCAAGACAAGAACAAACGAATCGTCGACGTTTGTATAGACGCGACGAGAAAAACAAACGAAATGGGAAAGAAGGAGGTGTCCGCGCAGACGCTGCTCGGCCGCCGAGGGCGGTTGACGCGACCTCGACGTCACGGTGAAGAGTATGTCGAGGTGTCGATCGCCGCGGCGGCGCCCGCATCCGGTGTTATGAAAGACTTTGCGAGATTTGTCCCCGTCAAGGATATCATCGCCGGCGGTTTGGCTCGAGCGGCGAGCCAGAGCACGATTCACCCGTTGGACACCGTCAAGGTGCGCATGCAGGCGACGCTCAAGGGCATCTCTTCCGGCGCCCCGGCGTCGACGAGCGCTGGCAAGTACGGCGTCGGTCTGAGCGCCGTGTCCAACGGTGCGGTGAGCCTGGGAAAAAAGTCATTGGCGTCCGCCGCCAAGGCTGGCGCGGCGAAGATGACCTCCGAGGTGGCGTTGTTGTACAAGGGGTGCTTCGGCGCCGCCACCGGCGCCGGCATCGCCATCGGTGCGTACTTTGCGTTCTACGGCACTGCGAAGAAACTGCTCCAAGAGAAGTCCGACATGCCCGTGTCGACGATCGCATTCGTCGCCGGCGGCATCGGCGCTCTCGGTTCTTCGATCGTCAAGGTGCCCGCCGCGGTGTGCATTCGCTCGGTGCAAGCCGGCGTGTACCCCAACGTCATCGCCGCCGGTCGCAGGATCACCGCCGCCGCGGGTCCGCGTGGACTTTTCACCGGTTACATCCCGACGCTCCTTGAAGACGTGCCAGACATGGCTGTCAAGTTTGCAGCGTATGAGACTCTTCGAACGATGCATCGCTCGTTCACCAAGAAGAGTAAAGACGACAGTAGCACCGGCGCCGACATCGTGATGGGTCTCATCGCGGGATCTGTCGCCGCGGCCGCTACGACGCCTTTGGATGTGGTGAAGACTCGCATGATGTGCAACGCGTCTTCTCGACCAAGTTTCGGTGGCGCCATCATGGGCGTTTGGAAGGATGCTCCCGGCGCGGGGGTGGGTCGCGTGCGAACGTTTTTTACGGGCGTTCGTCCGCGCGCGATTTCCAACGGCATCAACTCTGCCATCTTCTTCTGCTTCTACGAAGCGCTTCGCTCCGGTTTAGTCAAGGCTGAAGCCGAACGCGAAGCGCAACGCAAACAAGAGAGTATTGCGTCGAACACCGCCATGAAATGTTCCCGTCGCGCTTACAGCGGCGTCTCGGTTGACGCCGTGCACTACTCCACGCCTTCGCACGTGGGTCGTGTCACGGAAGCTTCCATGACGCTCGCTCTTTCCAAGAATAAACGAAAGAATGCATGAGCATGTTTTTCGACTTACCTTTGTCTTGTAACGGTTAAATTAAGTATCTTTGATAAACCCGTGAATAGTCTCGTGAACGAGCGGCTCCCGAGCGAGAGGCCGAGGAACGAACGCGTCGGCGTGACTTGTGACCTGTTTTCAAACTACACTGTGATATTTTCTACGCGTCGTCTCCGACAGAACAAACGATATCGCTACAACGCTCACACGCGCGGATCGTTTTGCGACGGAACGGCGAGCGAGAGTTGTTCTTGTTGCTGGCGGGCGACTTGCGCGCGCGCTGCGTCGACGTAGTTGAGAATCTTAAGCCGCGGTCCCGGCGGGATTCTCACCTCTTGAAGAGCGCTGTCGTTCAACAATAATAATGTATCATCCGTCAAGAGACCCTTACGGAAGTTCTTTTCGTACTTTTCGAGACCGAGCGTCGCGAGCATGTTGTTCGCGTGCGCGTAAAAGTGGTCCTGCGTCGAGTCTTTCCCGCTAAACATTTGTCCAACCTTCATGAACGCCCCGTTCAACAACGCAAACAACGCGCCCGTTCTCACCGCATCCGTCGCCACACCAGCCGCATCCTTGGGCGCCTCTCCACCCATCGCCCCGGTCGAGGACCCGGTCGCCGCGCTGACCAAGCTCAACGCGCTCCCCGCGCCAAACATGGCCATCATCGAGCCCTGAATATCCTCCACGCCGCCTCGATACTTTTTAATAGCCAGCGTCAATCCACCCTGCACGGCGGAGAAGACGGCCAAATTCAACGCGAGCACCTTGGGCGGTCCACTGAACGATCCCTGCGCCGCCATCGGCGGTTTATTTGGCATGTTCGCCGCCTGCGCCTCGAGCGACTTATTCATGACCCCCAAGCCGTAGCCGAGCACCGAACCTTGCGCGGCGCCGCCCGCGGCGGTGACGCCCACCTGCACCTGCGCGCGCGAATAATCACACGATGAGGACACACCGTCAGTCTCGCGCGTCGTCATCGCGTCGGCGTCATCGCGTCGGCGCCACCGTCCCGCCGCCGTCGACGACAAACAGGGTTGGCGACCGATCGTCATCAACCATCGCGTCACGCGCGCGTCGCGCGCACCGCGTCGGACTGCGCCTTGAGCCAGGCATCGAATTGGTCCTTCTTCTCCGCGATCGTTTTGCCGATGTCACCCATGGTGCGCGCGAGAGTGACTGACGCTCGAGGGACGGATCGCCGCCGAACACGGTGGCTTCATCGCGCTCGGGACGCGTCGACGCCGGGACGCCGGGACGCGAGAGAAATACTCGGCTAGATGGGTTACAAAAGCTGCTTTCGCGAATCACGCGCGTCCTACGGGTCCTAAATGTTTCTTTTTTGTCTTTTTCGTCGATTTTTTGATGGAGACGCCGACGCCGACGTCGCCGACGGCGCGCGCGGGTCGAGCGTCGGCGTCGGCGCGAGACTCGGAGCGCGCGCGCTTTAACCGTTTACGCTCAGCTTTACTCATGTGACGCTTCTCGACGACGCGCGGCGCGACGACATCGGTCTCTATGCGCGCGCGCTCGGTCGTGCGTTGCGCCTGAAGCGCGGTTCGTCCGCTCGAGGACGGTTCCGAGGCGACGACGACGGCGGCGGCTTCGACGACGCGCCGAGGCGCCGTCGAGGCGGTCGTCGACGCCGTCTTCTCGCGCGCGTCCACACCGAGCAGCGACGACGCCGTCATCGTCGCGCGAAGGTGTCGCAACAACGCCTCCTCCTTCTCGGCGACGGGTTTCGGCGCTTTCAATCGCTCCGCCTCCGCCTCTTGTCTCGCGAGCGCCGCGCGATTCGCCGCCGCGACGGCGATGCCCGAATACTTGGCGGTGGACATGACGCGCGCGGTCGAGACGTCGCGAAAAGACGACGCGCGCGGTCGGGTCGTCGCGGTCGGATCGCCGCGAGGAGTGACGCGCGCGCGCGAGGCGTTATGTCCGAGGCGAAGAATGTGGGTGGAGGCGTCGTGCGAGCGCTTTTTCGCGCGCGCCGCGCGATATGCGTTACATAGCCTACATGCGAGCGTCGGCGCGCGTCGGCGCGCGTTAGAAGTTCCAGTAATAATTCTTTCCGGATTGTGAGCGGTTCATGCGCGATTTCGCGCGTCGACCCGGTGGCGACATCCACGGGTGCACGTCTTGGCCGAATTGAAAATCTTTATTCGACGACGCCGACCACGTGTTCGATCGCGTGAATTGCGCGTGCCTGTCGCGAACGGCGCGTATGCGCTCGGATTCGTCGTACACCGATCGAAGGGCCGGATCGCTCAGCTGCGCGTTCGTCTCGCCGATCATTTTGAAGAGACGATCGGCGTCGTCGTGCAACTCCGTCGCCGGCACCCACGGGGGCATGTTTCGATTCGCCTTGTCGGGGTGATACTTGAGCGCCAAGTTGCGATACGCCTTTCTGATGTCCGCTTCAGACGCTCTACTCCTCGTCTCGCCGAGTCCCATGATTCGGTACATGTCCATCTGCGCGTTGGGTTGCGTCTCCTTCTTCGTGCGCAAGCCTCGGAGTCGATCCGTCGCGACGGCGAGGGCGTTTTTACGCTCGTGCGCGTCGGCGAATAAATCGTATTGCGTGTTCCCGGCAATCTCCATGTACGCGTTGAGATCATTAATGGCTTCATCCCAACACCGAACCGTTTCGTGTAACGTCGCGCGACGACTCAGCGCTTTGATGTTCCACGGATTGAACGCCAACGCGCGCCCGCAGTCGGCCAACGCGTTTAACACTTCGTCCAAGCCTTGATACGCCGCCGCCCTGTTCCCAAGCACGACGGAACAATACACCGCGGACACGGGTGATTTCCCGGCGTCGAACGCTCTCGTGTAAGCCGCGACGGCGTCGGCGTACTTGTTCGCGTTGAACATTCTATTCCCTTCATCTTTCTCTCGCGCCATAGTGCGCACCGTCTCGACGACATCTTCATCCAACGTCCCCGCCGGCGCCATCTCGGCGTACTTGACGGCACCGTGCGGATCTCCTTTTCCGAACATGGCGGTGAACGCGAAACGGGGCACCCAGGGCTCGCCGGAGAGACCTAAACCGTCAATTTCGGCGACGAAGGCGCTCGCCTCTTGATACGCGCCGCACGCGAGAAGAATCGACGCCTTGACTTTGACGTAGGCGCGTCCTGAGGTTTCGTTCGAGGATAAGAATGGATACGCGCTCAGCGCCGCCACGCTCTTCACCACGGACGCGTATTTATCGTCCAACTCTCTCGCGCGAGCGTCGCTGTACAATCGCGGAAGTCCAGGTTCGCTGGATGCGAATTCAATCGAGGCGGCGAGCACCTTGTCTAAATGTCCCTTGGCGGCGCGCGCCTCGACGACGGCGTTCGCGATGTCCGCGTCGTTCGGTTCAGGCGCCGCCTCCAAACACGCCAACGCGGCGTCAAAATCAGCGAGTTTCATGTGACACGTCGCCAAACGCACGCGCGCGCGGTTATACGTCTCATCCGCGCGAACCGCGCGTTCGCAATCGACCAACGCCTTGAGCGCGCGAACGCGCGCCTCGCCCCCCGCGTCGTCGCCGTCGACCGGAATCATCATTCTCGCTGCCGCTCTGTTCGTCAAGAGCACGGCGGCTTCACGACCGATGAATGCGTCGATGGATTCACCCAGAGGATTCTCATCACCCTCCCGGGCGTTCGTTCTCGGCGCCGACGCGAAGACGGCGATCGCTCGACTGTACGCGGCATCCGCCTCGGCGTATCTCTCTTGTCTATACAGCGCGTTCCCGTGTTGCCGAAGCTTTTCCGTCTCTTCCGCGTCGTGCGGCGCGAGTGGGTCGAGCGTCATCTTTGACGCCGCTTCGGTGAGATCGTCCTCGGAAGCGCCCGTGGAAATCTTCGGCAATTCGTTCGACGCCGAGGCGGCCGAGGATCGTCTGTCTCTGTGCGCGCGCTGCGCGTATCTAGAATTCCTACCTTGTCTCGACGTGGGCGAATCGTCCGAGCCCATCTTGAACACCCCATCGTCCGTCTCGGTCGGTTTCGGTCGCACCGTCAGCGGCGAACGAGGTTTATCCGGAGGCGGCGCGCTAAACGTAAACTGTTTCGGCGGCGGCGAAGACATCGGCGGCGACGACGTGACGTTCGACGTAGTCTCCGCCGCCTGCGCGTTCTCCACCGCCATCGCGCGCGCGCGCGCTCGAAACGACGCGTTCTTCTTCATGCTCCCACTCGACGATTTGTTCAACTGTCCCATGCTAAACGTCGTCGACGGAGGCGTAAAAGCGAACGCCTCGCTCGCGTCTGAATCGTTCGGCGAGTCCACCGTCATGGGTTCCGGCGACGGCGTCGCTTCCGCTCTCGACGCGCGCCCGCGCGCCTCGGGCGCCCCATCGCTCTCAAACGACGCGTTCAACGATCGAGCGACGCGCGACGACGACGCCCCATCACTCGCCCCTTCGTCCGTCGCCGACTCGCCGGCGTCGCTCCGCGTCGCCCGCCTTCTCGGACTCGCCGTCTTTCGAGGAATCGCACGCAATTCAAACGTCTTCGTCGGACTCGCGCGCCCGCTCTCCCGACCCAACCGTTCGGCGAACGCCCCCCACGTCACCGGCTCGTCACCGCTCGCCCCAGACGCCTCTCGCGGCGCGCGCGCGTCGTCGCCGCGAGACGTCGCGCGTCCGCCGACGCCGCGTCGTCGCCCCCCTCGCCCTCTCGCCCCCCGCCGCTCGCCGCTCGCGCCGAGACTGAACCCAGCCATGGCGTCATCGAGCGCGCGCACGTCCGCGGTCGACGACGACGCCGGCGTCGCGCGCGCGTCGTCGTCGAGGACGTCGCGCGCGGTGCTTCCCCTCCCGCGGGCGTCGACGACATCATCTTCATCGTCGTCGTCTCGCGCGTCGCGCGTCATGTTCGACCGAGACGGACGACGAGGAGTCGACCACGCGGGTGCGGAGACCACTCGCTTCGGCGCTCGCTCGTCCACGCGCGCGCGTCGACGCGATGACGACGCGACGCCGCGACGCACGGAGGACGCGACGCCAACTGTCCCGTGGGATGTGCGCTCGCGTGGGTTCATAAATAGTCGGACGCACGGTACGCATCACACACGATGTTCACCCATATCGTGTACAATCACATATTCTCGCATCCACCCCCACCACCCACGCACTCCCTCTCCATATCTACAGTGTACGTACCGAATGTCCGATGTAATGTCCCATCACACACACCCATCGCCGCCCCCCGGGCGGTCGATCGCTCGTCGGCCGCCGCCGACGCACTCGCGCGCGCGCGACGTCTGTCGAACGTCATGAAGTACGTCGTCGTCTCCGGAGGCGTCGTCTCCGGTCTGGGCAAAGGTGTCACCGCCTCCTCCATCGGTGTCCTCCTCAAAGCCTCCGGCCTGCGCGTGACGAGCGTGAAGATCGATCCGTACATCAACATCGACGCGGGGACGATGTCGCCGTTCGAACACGGGGAGACGTACGTGTTGGATGACGGAGGGGAGAGCGATTTAGATCTCGGGAATTACGAGCGATTCGTCGACGTGTCGCTGACGAGAGATCACAACATCACCACGGGGAAGGTGTATCAGGTGCGTGGACGCGCGACGTGTGGGGGGTGGGAATCGGACGGACGCGGGGACAGGTGATTTTTTGAAAAAACGCGTCCGCGCGCGGGGGAGAGAGAACGACCACGCGTGTGGTGTAAAGCGCGCGAGATGACTGACGGTGGTGTGTGTGCGTAGAGCGTGATTTCTAAGGAGCGCGAGGGGAAGTATCTCGGGAAGACGGTGCAGGTGGTGCCGCACATCACCGACGAGATTCAAGACTGGATCGAGCGCGTGGCGCACGTGCCGGTGGACGGGACGGAGAACGTGCCGGATGTGTGCGTGATCGAGTTGGGAGGCACCGTGGGTGATATCGAATCGATGCCTTTCATCGAGGCGTTGCGTCAGTTTCAGTTCCGCGTGGGTACGGATAACTTTTGCTTGATTCACGTGTCTCTCGTGCCCGTCGTCGGCGCCGTGGGCGAACAAAAAACCAAGCCGACGCAACACTCGATTCAAGCGCTTCGTTCCGCCGGGTTGTCCCCGCACATGCTCGCGTGCCGATCAAAGCACGCGCTCGAGCAGAGCGTCATGGATAAGCTCGCCCTGTTCTGCCATGTCGACCCGAAGTGCATCATCAACCTGTGCGACGTGAGCAACATTTGGCACGTGCCGCTGGTGATGCTCGAGCAAGACGCGCTCCGCAACATCATGAAGCAGCTTCAGATTCCGTACCAAACGCCCGATCTCGAGAGATGGGCGTACCGCGCGACCAAGTGGGACAACGTCACCACGCCCGTCACCATCGCCCTCGTTGGTAAGTACACGGGTTTGGGCGACTCGTACCTGTCCGTCACCAAGGCGTTGCTTCACAGCTCCATCGCGTGCGACCGCAAGCTCGATTTGTTGTGGATCGAGGCGAGCGATTTGGAGGAAGAGACCAAGCAAGAAAACGCCGAAAAGTACGAGGCGGCTTGGGCGTCGATCGAAAAGGCGCAAGGCGTTCTCGTGCCGGGTGGTTTCGGCGGTAGAGGCACGGAGGGCAAGATGATCGCGGCCAAGTTCGCGAGAGAGAACAAGGTGCCGTACCTCGGCATCTGCCTAGGCATGCAGTGCATGGTCATTGAGTACGCGCGCAACGTTCTCAACTTGTCCGACGCGCACTCGACGGAGATGGAACCGGAGACGAAGAACCCGGCGGTCATCTTCATGCCCGAAGGAAGCAAGACGCACATGGGCGGCACGATGCGTCTCGGTAGCAGACGAACCATCTTCCAGACGCAAGAGTGCATCTCCGCCCGTCTCTACGGCAAGGTTCCGCACGTCGACGAGCGTCACCGACATAGATACGAAGTTAACCCGGACATGGTGCCGCAGCTCGACGCAGCGGGTTGCAAATTTGTGGGCAAGGACGACACGCAAACGCGCATGGAGATTTGCGAAGTCGACGGCCACCCGTTCATGGTCGGTTGCCAATACCACCCCGAGTACAAATCTCGTCCCGGCAAACCGTCTCCGCTCTTCATGGGTCTCATCCTCGCCGCGAGCGGTCAGCTCGCCGAGTACGTCTCCGACGAGGCCATCGCCGTTCGTCAGAGCGAGGCGTACGCCGACCATAGCTCCGTGCTGACGTCTCCGCTCAAGGTGCTTCGTCAAAACACCCCGACCAAAAAGTAGACCGAGCGTTCACCGTAACTTAACGCACAAAGAAATTAGGACTTTTGATGACACATAGTTGGCACATCGTAATTCGCACTCCTTCGTCGCGACGTCGAACGACCGCGCGTCTCGCTCGCCATCGCGACGACGCCGAAAATCCACGCGGCGCCGACCACGCCATCCATCCGTCACACGCGCGCGCGCGGTTGTCATTCGCGTCGTCGGTGTCGTCAACGCGCGTGTGACTCGATCGCGGCGAAAACATGCGCGCGCGCGGTGATGCGCGGACCCCGCGCGCGCGTCGCGACGCGTCGTGCGCGTCGGCATCGCGCGCAACGGTCGGCGTCTGGGCCGCGGCCTCGGTCGCCCTTCTCTTCGCCGTCGTCGCCTCGTCGCAGCGCCTGCCGACGTACGTCCCGCCCCCGTACGTGCAGAGCATGTCTCCGGACACCGGACACGTCGTCGGTGGGACGACGGTTACCATGTATGGGGGTGGGTTTCACAATCACGCCGGGTTGTCGGCGCGGTTTAGTTACTTCGACTCGACGTCGCAGACGTCGGAGACCGATGTCGTCCCGGCCACGTTCATCGATTTCGGTACGATATCGTTCGTGACGCCGTCGAGGAAATTCGCGGGAGTGACGCACGTGACGGTGTCGAATAACGGCGTGGGATACAGCACAACGCCGCTGAACACGGATGACGACGGGACGTACGGGTTGTTCACGTACAGGTCGAGCGCACCGGCGGGGAATTGGATCTTGGTGAACGCGACGGGGCACTCGTCGGGTGGAGCGGTGGTGGAGATACGTAATCCGTCGGTGTCGCACAGCACGCGCGCGACGGATGCGAATTTCCTACCGGGAGCGTACCTCGGATGTCGATTCGGTCGTCCGGCGGACCAGTCGAGCGCGTCGACGTCGTTTACGATCGGCACGACGACGAAAACGAGGTCACATCCTTGGTATGGACGCGGAAGTACGGTTGGGTTTACTGTGACGAGTCTTCGTATCAACGGGTACGGGGCGACGGAGAGTCCGTCCTTCATACTGAAACGAGGCGTGACGTACACGTTCTCCGTGACTTCGCCCGGGCATCCGTTTTATCTATCCAAGGTGGAACCGTCTGATTGGGCGAGAAGCTCGAGTGCTGAAAACATCATCAAGGGCCCAACGGATAGCGGCACGATTACCTTCACGCCGGACAGTGGTACTCCCGATTACATCTTTTATCACGGCTCGAGCGGTTCGTTCATGGGCGGCATGATCGTCGTCGTCGACTCGAGCGCGTCAGACTTTGAAACGGGTAACGCGAACGCGAACACGGCGCTCGCTGAATGGGTGGACTACGGCATGATACGATGTATCGCGCCTTCATGGGTGTCCGGCCTCGACGAAAACGCAGATCACGGAGGGAAACAGGTGACGGTGTACGTGACGAACGACGGCGTGCGATATTACGGCGGACAGTCAACGGGTAACGACGCCGTGACGCCACCGGATGAAGGTTCAGGTAGTACATTCACGTACTTCACCACGACTGCTTTTAGGGACGCTCCACTGTATTACGCGGCATCCGGAACGTCGTACATCACCGGGACGGCGCTGGAGCTCACGTCGTCTTCGCACACTGTGAGCACCGTTTACGGAGAGGATGGCAAGAAAGACTCGACAGCGGCTACGACTTACGGCAACGCGGTCACACATCACGCCGACCAAGCGGACGATAGCGTCGGCTCTGGAAACGCGAATGATTTAGTCGTTGAAGGCACGTACTCGGGTGGTGGCCTCGCGTGGTTCGAAGTCGTGATCGACGACGCGACGGCGAACGCTGAAAAGTTTAGATGGAGATTACACACGGCTACTTCTTCGAACGTGGCGTGGGTGGAGACCGGACGCGCGATACCGGTGGGCGTGGCGGGTGGTTCCATTTCACCGGCTGGTACCCTGAGTAATGGGATAACTATTCGCTTCACGTCGTCTGGAAGTCACCATCAAATCGGCGATCGATGGCTCATCAGAGTCTACGACGGGAAGCCGAACGTAATCTCCGCGCGAACGCCTCAGGATGAGTCGTCGTACCCCGCGCGCGGACCCTTCTTCGGGAATACCGAAATCACAATCACCGGTAGTGGATTTTTCGCAGCGAGCGGTGTCAAGTGTAGGATGTATGATTCTGGTACCACCAACAACGTGAAAACGTTCGATGGTTTCTTCGACAACATGAATCGGGTGCGGTGTATCACGCCAGAGTACACGCCTACTGAAGGTGAAGTTCCGGGTACGATTAAACCGTGTTTGACCAGGTCAATCGAAGTGACTCTCGATGGGTCAACGTACAGCGTCGTCAAATCAGACATCAACTTTCTGTATTGCGACATTTACGTGTCGAAATCCGGATCCGACACGTACGGCGATGGAACACCGAGAGCACCCTACCTCACGCTTCAGCGTTCGATCGAAGCGGCGTTGGGCGAGCCTCGTTCTTACGACTTACGTTATGAATTGATCAATCCTGACAAGGGTATTCGAGGAGCGACGCAGTTTCGCCCGATGAAATTCGGAACAGCCTCGAAAGTTCCGGTCAACAAAGGGTTCGCGTTTTACGTGAACCGCGACAAAATTAGAGTGAAGACGGGGACGTACAGCGGTCCTGGGAACGTTGGATTACATCCGTTAGGGAAAATGCTGGAGGCGGAGTCGATCGATGGACCTGTGTCTGTCGACTGCGGCGCGGCGGGATACACCGGGGTGCTGGTGAGCGGCGACCGACACGGAAACGAGGAGGTAACAAACTCTGGAAGTCTGTCTTTCATGGGCATCACTCACGTCAACTGCGCGTAGCGATTATTTATTAAGTGTAATGGTACGTTTTAGGGATCTAGAATACATCGATTTATGATTCTTGCTGCGTCGTGTCTTCTTTGCCCGACGCAACGAGGAGCGTCATATCCGTCCATGAGCTTCGTCTGTCTGATTTGCTCAAACCGCCCTTCTCCGGAGATGACACGTTGGCATGCGACAGAGCGCTGAGGCTACCGGTTCCAGCGTTCTTAAGGTCACCGAATGAGGCGACCTTGACCATATCGCTCAACAAGCCCGTGCGACTCGGGACGCGGTGAAACATGAAATCGCTCGCGAGCTTGTCCGAACTCATACCGACCGCGGCGAGCGCGTTCGCACCATCCATGCGCACCATCCCGGTCATGTTCACACCGCTCGCGATGCGTTTCATAGCGGCCGAGGCGGTCTTGATCGCCACAACTTCCGCCGCCCTGTGATCGTCCTCCGTGCCCGGTTCGCTCTCCTCCGTCTCCAACGCTCTGTCGTTGGTATCGTGTTCGTGACCGCCGTCCAAATCGTCCAGCGCCCGCTTTCTATCGTCACAAAGCGCCTCTTCACAATCGATGTCAATCGATGCGCGCGGTTCATCCGAAGAAGCGGCCCTATCGACGGATCGACGCGGCTTTACGTTGAGGCCGCGAAGCGCACGCTCCGCCGCCGCTACGGCGGCGGCGAGCTCTGAAGATTTCTCCGCCACCGTCTTCGCAAACCGATTCGGACTGATACTCCGGTGACCGTACAAGTAACATCCCGGTGGAAGTTCACTCATCTCGCCCTTACTCGGTAAAAGCTCGCTCGCACCGTCGAAATTAGACACGATCACCGTCCCGTCTTCGTCTCGCGCAAACTTCAGGTCGTACTCGCCGCTAATATCCCTCGCCGCAAACACGCGCACGCTCACCGAATCAAACACCACGAACGCAAACTTCCCGCGCAATTTTGGCAACGCCTTCGTCCCGAACGCCTTGTACAAATGACACACCAACTCCGCCTCGTAGCACCGTCCGCCGACGAGTTGCCTCGCCGCCTCGAGTGCGCTCGGCGCCCGATCGCCTCTCCGCCCCTCGTCTGAAAACAATCTCCACGCCAAGTAATCTACGTTCGTGAGATGTCCCACAAAGGACACGATCAATTCATTATTCGTGAACGCCTGCACTCCCGGACCGACGCTGATCGCGACGCCCCCTCCGTCCAACGCGCTGCTCGACTTCTTAAACTCGAGCGCGTTGAGCGCGTCCTCCAGCGCGTCCGTCCCGGTCTCTCTCATCGCCGATCCATCCGTTCGGTTCACGCGCAGCGCCTTGGGCGGCACCACGCACAGAAACTTCCCCACGCGATCGCGCATGTCGCTCGACGCCTCGCGCGACGCGCGCGGTGCTCGAGAGAGACGCGAGCCCGCCCGCGCGCGCGTCAGCGTCGCGCGGTGGTGCCGCGCGCGATGTGCGTCTCGCGCCGGTTCGGTCCGCGCGACGGCGAGATCCGGCGACGGGAAAAGAGGAAAGTGTGGCGCGCGCGCGACGTCGCGGCCGGTGCGGTGTCTCGAGTCGGGTCGTGCGCGCGGGGTCGAGCGCGCGCGGAGTTGTCGCGGTGGATAGCGCGCGCGTGGTCCGAGTCAGCGTTACATCACGAACTCGATTCGATCTACCGCAGGTTTCAATAGTGGACTGCGTGTCCGAGGATCGTTTATATTTCAACACCTTAACGGCCGTATTTTTTATAAGTCGTCGTGGCTCTAAAAATTACAGAGTACTGAGAATCGTCTGAAAACCCACGTGTCCGGTTGATTTCGATAAATATGTGCGGGCATCCCGTCGTACGGCGTGCCTTGGTCGGGACGCCCCGGCGCGATCGCGCCCGCAGACGCGCGCGCGACCTCGATCGATGGCGTTCGGTGGGTTCGGAGGCGGCGCGCCGTCGCCCTTCGGCGCCGCGCAGCAACAACCGCCGTCGCCCTTCGGTGGCGGCGGTGTGAGCGCGTTCGGGACGCCGAATGCGTTCGGGGCGCCGACCGGGGCGTCCGCCGGAGGGGCGTTCGGAGGCGGCGCACCGGGCGCGAGCGGCGCGTTCGGCGCCGCGCAGACGTCGCCGGGTGCGATCGCGAACGCGTGCAAGTTTTGGAACAAGGGGAGCTGCAAATTCGGCTCGAGGTGTAACAATAAGCACGTGTGTTCAAAGTGCGGATCCACGGCGCATCGAGCGGTGAACTGTTCGGTGGGCGGAGGGAGTGGATACCGCGCGACGCGGGTGATGGACAAGGAATTACTGTCCCCGGGAACGTCGTACGCGATGGTGCACTCGATCAGCGCGATGCAGGAGAATTTGAGCAAGAGCGTGGAGGAGATTCGAGCGGCGGCGTACGCCAATGCCGATCAGCCGGCGGCGCCGGGCGCGCCGGGTGGGTTCGGCCCGACATCGGCGGCGAGTCCGTTCGGTGGAGCGTCGACGTCCACCGGTGGAGCGTTCGGTGGCGGTGGCGGTGGATTCGGGGCGAGCACGCCGGCTTCGAGTCCGTTCGGCGGTGGAGGCGGGGGCGCGTTTGGGGCGCCGTCGAGCGGGGGCGCCTTCGGGTCGACGTCGACGACGAGCGCCTTTGGGGCGCCGTCGACCGGTGGGGCGTTCGGTGGGTCACCGGCAGGCGGGGGATTCGGTGCGAGTGCGGCGAGTCCGAGTCCGTTCGGTGGGGCGTCGACTACGTCAGGTTTTGGCGCGTCGCCGAGTTCGGCTCCGAGCGGAGGTTTGTTCGGCGGAGGAGGCGCCGCAGGTGGGTTCGGTGCGTCCGCGACGCCGTCCGCATTCGGGGCGCCGTCCACGACGGGTGGATTCGGTCAAAGTTCGGCCGCAGTAGGTGGTTTCGGATCGAGTGCGCCGGCGGCGAGTCCGTTCGGGGCTCCGCCGTCGACGCCTGGCGCCTTTGGGGCGAGCGCGCCGACGAGCGCGTTTGGCGCCGCGCCGACGCCTGGAGCCTTTGGTGCCGCGCCGACGCCTAGCGCTTTCGGTGCTGCACCGACACCAGGCGCGTTTGGCGCCGCTTCCGCCGCGAGTCCGTTCGGGGCTGCGCCGACGACCGCCGCGGCGTCGACGCCCTTCGGCGCGGCGCCGTCGACGCCGAGTGCGTTCGGTGCGGCGCCGTCCGCCGGAGGTGGGTTATTCGGCGCTTCCACGCCGGCGCCAAGTGGAGGGATGTTCGGTTCATCGACGCCGGCTACAGGAGGTGGTTTGTTCGGCGCTTCCGCACCCTCGACGCCCGCGACAGGAGGCGGCTTGTTTGGCGCGAGCGCGGCGAGCGGTTTTGGCGCGCCGAAGCCCGCTGGTGGTTTATTCGGTGCCGCGCCTTCGACGCCCGCGACAGGTGGCGGACTCTTCGGTGCGAGCGCCGCTGCCTCTACGCCCGCGGCGGGTGGCGGCTTATTCGGTGCCTCTGCTCCGGCCACTGGCGGCGGCTTGTTTGGTGCCGCCGCTTCTGCTCCCACGCCAGGCGGTGGCTTGTTCGGCGCTGCGTCCTCCGCGGCGGCGACGCCCGCGTTCGGTGGTTTCGGGGCATCTTCGGCGACACGTACTCTCGGATCGGCCCCGGCGGCATCTGGAGGGTTGTTCGGCGCGTCGGCGGCGCCAGCGTCGACGCCCGGAGGCGGCCTCTTTGGCGCGGCGGCGCCAGCCGCAGGCGGAGGTTTGTTTGGCGCGTCGGCGCCCGCGGCCGGAGCGTCTCCCGGCGGTGGTTTATTCGGTGCGCCTAAACAAGCCGGTGGTAGTCTATTCGGTGCGGCTCCGAGCACGGGCGGTGGTTTATTCGGTGCCGCACCAAGCACTGGCGCGGCTCTTGGCGGCGGATTGTTTGGCGCGAGCGCTCCGTCGTCCGCGCCGAGTGGAGGTTTGTTCGGCGCGGCACCGGCGACCGGTGGCGGCTTGTTCGGCGCCTCTGCGCCGGCGGCTGGAGGCAGCATTTTCGGTGGTGGTCTAGGCGCGGCACAGCCGAGCGCGGGTGCGCTCGTCCCGTACGGCGCGCAACCGGCAGCGGTGACGACTCCGTACGGGTCGCCGTTGCAGCCTCCTCAGCTCGCGCTCGCCACGACGGAGCCCGCCCCTGCGAAGCAGTCTTTGCTCGGAAAGATGCAAAGTCCAGCCGCGGGTGCGGCGGCGACCGCGTTCCCGGTGCGTTCGCTCACGCCTCGATCGCCGTGGCTCACGAGCCGCGGTGGCATCAGCAGAGAACCGAAGCCTCGCGGCGCGGTGTCGGCGTTGTCGCCGGGCGGCGCCGCGCAAAGCGTGGGAACGCCGGTATCGGCCTCGCGACCCGGAAGTGCCATCTCGGTCGCCACGCCATCGAGCGGTGGATGGTTGTTCAAACCGCGAGAAAATCCGCGCGCGTTGTTCATTCGCCCGGAAGGCGCGGCTGCTTCGCCGGCGCCGTCGGTGGCGCTCGCCGTCTCGCCGACACGCGAAGAACAAAGCCCGGAGCGTCGTCAAGTGCATTTCGCCGATGACAAGGAGAACGTGCCGGGTAAGTCGCCCAGCCGAAACGTCGTTCTCCCAAAGCTCACGGCCGAAGGTTACAGCATGAGTCCGTCCATCGAACAGCTCGAAAGAATGTTTGAACGCAACGGCGATGAAGCGCTCGCGGCGGTTGACAACTTCTCAGTCTCTAGCGAGGCGTTCGGTCGCGTGAAGTGGCTTGAACCGGTCGACATCCGCGGATTGGATCTCGATAAGATTGTGTCGTTTGAGCAGGCGTGCTTGTGCCTCTATCCCGAAGATCAGGGCATCGATCCGCCGGAGGATGGTCAAGGCTTGAAGAAGCGCGCCGAAGTGACGCTCTACGGCATCCTACCGAAGAAGTCTGGCGCCGCCGCGAAAGAAAAGTACCGCGAGAAAATCATCAAACAAACCGAAAAGGCGAACGCGGAACTCGTCGAGTACAACCCGGACACGGGTATTTGGAGATTCATTTTGCAGCTCTAAGGCTGGCGAAGAAAACGAGTCTCGTAGACAACGCAAAAAACGGACTGCGCGAAGAGCGGTCTAGAAGCCGCCTGAGCCGACACGGTGCGCGTACAAATTTCACAGAACATTAGATTTTGTAATAAGCAAAAGTGAATAAAAAAAATGGATATTAAACGTAATGCTTGACGTCGTAGATAAACTTGGCACCTCCTTCGCTCAGTTTCGCAAAGGCGCGAGCGAAATCGTAAAAGAAGGCGTCTTGATCGACGGCGTAACGCATGAAATGCGGCGAAAATCCCGGATCAGTGTGTAATACGCGATCAGTGCTCAACCAGAGCAAATCCTTGTCGTCTTTCCCGTCCGCGGGACGACGGAAATACTCGTTATCGAACGTCAACCAATTCGACGTCCAAGAGCACCCGCCGGCCATCGATCCCTCCATCTTCGTGTTCATAAACGGACACCCCGTGAACTTGGTCCCGTTCTTCGCCCCGTACCCGAACGCAGTCAGCCCCGATCGCTCTTTAAACGCCCGACCGATCGTGTGCGCTCCGCTCAGCGCCACAATCTCCCCGTCGTCCAATCCCATGCGATAAAAGACGTTTCGGAGATGCGTCGCCGCGTCCTTCGCGCCGTCCCCGAACGGCGCCTCCGCGTCGGGTAGATTTCCCTCTCGCGGGCACTCATCGGCATCCGCACGACCGTACCGCATCGGAATCTTCGGCCCACCCGCGCATTCGATCGCCGTCGCGCCCGCCAACTGAATCAAATCCGCCCACGACACCGTCGGGTGCCGATCCTTGATCCCTCGCAGGTACCGCACCGCCTTGCTCAAACCCGCATTCGCGCCGTGCGCGAGCTCGACGTCGAAACGTATGCTTCCGTTCGCGCCCCCACGCGCGGGCCAAACCGCGGATTCAATCGTCGCGTCGTACGTCCCCGCGTCGTGCCACGCGAGTCGAACGAGGATCGGATGACACTTGACGTCGTCCAACAACCGCACGACGTCCTCGCGCGCGGCGAGCACCGCGGCCGAGTACGCCTCGTTCGTCGTCGTCGTCGTCGAGCCCGAGGGCGCGAGGTGCGCGCGCACGAGATCGATCCGTCGTCCCGCGGTTGATGACGATGTCATCGTCTCGGAAGTGACGCGGACGGCGTCATTCGACGACGACAACGACGCGATGACGACGCTCATCACCGGCGCCACCGACGGTATCGGTCTCCACACCGCCCGTCGGTGCGTCGAGAGCGGGCGCGCCGTCATCGTGCACGGACGAGACCGCGCGCGCGTCGAGCGCGCGGTCGAGGCGGTCGAGGCGCACGCGCGCGCGTGCGGCTCATCGGCGCGCGCGCGCGGACTCGTGCGCGATCTGTCCACGGTGAACGGGGCGAAAGCGTTGGTGGAGGACGTGGTTCGAGCGCACGGGGATGATTTGTGCGCCGTGTTCAACAACGCGGGCGTTTACGCTTCGACTTTGGAGCGCACGGCGGATGGACGCGAGCTGACGTTCGCGGTGAACGTGGTGGCGCCGTACGTCATCGCGGGTGGATTGATGGAGACGTTGGTGAGAAACGCGAAAGCGTCGGGAGTGAAATCGAGCATATTGAACGTGGCGTCCATCTCGGCGGCGCCGAGGATTGACTTTGAAAATATCGACGCGGAGAGACGATTTTCATCGCACGGGGCGTATTCTCTGAGCAAGGCGGCGATGAAGGCGATGTCGTACGAGATGTTTGATTTACTCGAGGCGGGACGATTGTGCGGTGGAAACGCGAGCGTGGACGATTTGAACGTGTTTTCGTGCGATCCGGGAACGGTGAATACGAAAATGCTCCTCGCGGGATGGGGTCGGTGCGGCGTCGAGACGTACGAGGCCAACGACGAGTTCATCATCATGTGCGAAGATATCGAGCGAAACGGGGCCGAACACAACGGCGCGTATTTCGTCGGAGCGCGTCCGCAACGGCGCGCGAGCCGCGTGGGGGATGAAGATCAGGCGAGACTGTGGCGATTACTCGAGGAGAGGACGGGCGTGATTTATGCGTGATGCGCGCGTCTAGAAAAATGTACAATTCAACAAGTCTAATGTAGTGATTCTATTGCTTGACTCTGTAAAAGCTGGGTCTCGCGCGACGGCGTTCGCGTCGTTTCATCGCTGTTCGCACGCGCGCGACGCCTGAGAGTAAGACGAGTGAGACGAGAGCGACGCCGGGCCAGCGCCACGAGTATCCGACGTCTTCTTCTTCTTCTTCTTCGTCATCGTCGTCGTGCGTTTCCTCGCGTACCTCTTTCTGCGTCTGCTCCTCGCGCGTCGTGGTCTCGGTTCCGACGTTCTCGATCGGCTTCTCCGCCGCCGGTCTCTCCTCGATCGCGTCGCGAACCGGAATCGTCGGCGGCGCTTCGTCCTCCTCTCTCGACGCGCCCGGAGGACAACACTTCGACGGACATCGCACGTCCTGGCACTGATCGCACGACAGCGGACAATTCTCCAACATGAAGGACGGATTCTTATCGCACTCACCTTTGGTCGCCCAGTCGCAACACGCCTCGTTCGTGTCTTTGCACGCAGCCTCTTCACCTCGAAACGTGTCGTCGACGCGCCTCTCGTCGCACGTCAACACGCCTTGCGAGTCCTTGCGACATGCGTACGACGTTTTCGGAGGATCGCTCGGATTCTTCACGCCGCACCGTTCGATGGCGTACCCTCTCGTGGCGTTGTACAGCCCCCACGCGCAGTGCAACGCGATCTCATCGCGACGTCGAATCATGCCGCGCGAGCGCAACTGACTCGGATCCGGAGGTCGCTGGAAGAGCTCTTGGTCGGGACACCCGACGGTGAAACCGTGGTACCAGTGTTTGGAAAACGCGTAATCCAGCACATTGAACGTCAGACCGTAGTGTACGACGACCGGAAACCGCTCGTCGACCGGTGGCATGTACCCTGGGTACAACATGAAATCGTCGTGCACTTGAAACTCGATGCCCACCTCGGCGGCGGCGAAGACGTACCCGTACATCTCCGAAATCCACGGCGGTCCGTATTTCCCATTGTCGTTGTATATGTCCCCGGTGTTCGCCCACGAATCGGGGTCGTTTCGAACCTCCTCCGTCCAGTGTAACCATCTCGGCGCGAGCGTGCGCATGTCTTCTCTGTGCATCACCGTGAAACCGCCCACCTGTTGCGTCCTTTCCACGTTCGGCACTCTCGCCTTGACGCCCATGTGATTTTCCGGTAAAGTCCCGATCAAATACGTGTACAGCGCCGAAACCGGCGCGCCTCGACGAACGCCTAATAAATCCACCGTCATTGGTGCCCTAAAAATCATATCCGCGTCTAAAACTATGATGAAATCTGCCTCGACGTCGACGTGTTCCAACCAGTGCTTGATGCTAAACGGTTTATTATACGCCGTGTACCGATCCTTACTCACCGGATGCGTCGCGTAATTCGGATGCACGTGCGTGTCCGGAACGACGTCCAATCCCGGTGGATTCGCCTCATCGCACGCCATGAGTCTCGTAAACTTCCCTCGCTGACCGACGCGTCGCCACGAGTCGTACAACCCGAGCGATTGCCAATCGAAATACGGCGTGCACTCGGTGCTAAACACCGTGTGCATGCGCTTCCCGGCGGATGCGTCGTCGGCGTCGAAGTCGTCGAGCGCACCACCCTCGAGATCGTCTTCCCCGCGCGTCGCCACCGCGAGCGTCGTCGTCGTCGTCGTCATCATCATCAACAGCAGCGTGACGCGCACCATCACCGTCCCCGTCATCGTCGCGAGACGCCCACCCCTCGCGCCCTCACGCGCCCGCGCGCGCTCGACCCGACCCATCACCGCGCGATCGCACCGCCCCCGTCCCCGCACCGCGTCGCCCATCACTCTCCGCGCGCGCGCGTCTGAAACCATCGAAGGGGAAAACTCATCATTATCGTTACACGGTACAACAAGAGATGCGCGACGCGTTCGTCCGCGCGACGGCGCGCGCTCACGTCGGCCCGATGCGAAAAAACGCGCGCGTTTTTTCTTCGGCGCTCACGCGCGATCGCGCGACGTCTTCGCTCGCGCGTCGCGCGCCACCGTCGACGCTCGAGCGCGGCTCATCCCGCGCGCCATCCTCGCTCGCGCGCCCTCGTCGTTGACTCTCCACCGCCGCCTGGGCGAAGATGTTCCCGGCGCAGTCCCCGTACGGGTCCTCGCCGAGAAAGGTGACGTCCTCGTCCGTCCACGACATCATCCATCGGTCGGCGAACGTCGTCGGTGGACGCGCGTCGGCGTCATCGGTGGATGGGCGCGGTGCTGACGCGGACGGTGCCGAGCGCGCGTTCGCGGCGTCGTGCGTCGACGTCGACGACGCGCCGTAGAGTTTATTCGCGAAATTGCGAAACATGAAATTTGTGTGTCGCGTGCGCGCGATCGTCGGGGGCGACGCGCGCGGGGTGGTGTCTCGAGAGGCGTCGGATGCGACGCGTCGGCGAATGACGAGACGTTTCGGAATTCTAAGAGGAAATGAGCGCGCGCGATGGGAAGCGCGCGGGACACGCCGACGCGCGGTGTGGTGCGCGCGCGCGCGCGGCGGGTGCGAGTGATGGTGATCGTGTCGTCGTCTCGCGTCGCGATGGCGGTCGTCGCGGCGTCGCGCGCGCGGTGGAGGGGTGCGCGGGGCGTGAGGGGGGCGGCGCGGCGAGGGGGCGGCGCGCGGGGCGACGGGAGTGGACGACGGTGGGCGCGACGGGAGGCGACGCACGCGAGAGAGGCGAGCGGGACAAGTGCGGTGGAGGCGGCGGCGCGCGCGTTGGGACGTGGGGGCGTGATCGCGGTGCCGACGGATACGATTTATGGATTCGCGTGTTGCGCGCGCGACGACGGCGCCGTGCGGCGAATGTACGACATAAAGGGGAGGCGATCGGGCGTGCCGGTGGCGATCGCGGTGGGGGACGTGAGAGATGTGGGCGCGTACGGGTCGTGCGCGCACCTGGGCGAGGGGGTGTTGGAGCGGATACTTCCGGGACCGGTGACGGTTTTGTTACGACAACGCGTGGCGGGCGACGTCGGCACGAAAGCGGTGTCCTCGGCGCTCAATCCGGACGTCGATCTCATCGGCGTGCGCGTGCCGGGAAGTGATTTTGTGCGCGAGGTGTGTCGCGCGCACGGTGGGGCGATCGCGCTGACGAGCGCGAACAGATCGGGCGAGGCCAGCACGACGTCGGCGACGGAGTTTGAGGCGCTCTGGGGCGAGTGCGACGAGGTCTTCGACGGCGGGACGATCGATACCGGGCGTTTGGGGAGCACGATCGTGGATTTGAGTTCCACCGAGCGCGAATTTCGCATCGTGCGCGAGGGCGAGCGATGTGCCGAGCTCGTGCGCGTGCTCGAGGACGAATTTGACTTGATAAAGCGCGCGTGACGACGCCTCCTCGAGCTCAAGAGACGCGCGGACGCCCAGCGCGCGACGGGCCGACGCCGTGACGTTTTAGCACACGATAGACATGAAACATCACACACTAGTTACAACACGACGGTGCGCATCGTCGAACGAAGACGCCTCGCGCGCTCAGAGATCTTTCCCGCGCACCTTGCCGTCGCTCGAGCTCGCGAAGGCTGAGTACGTCCTCCTGAACAACCACGCGTAATCCGACGGCACGAGCGGGTTCAGACCCGCGCGCACGTCCGACGGATTCGTGTACACCACCGCCAGGGGCACGCTCGCGAGGAGATACAACGCGCCGACGGTGGGGAAGAGCGCGAACGCGCCGGGGTGGCCGTGAATGATGAGCTCGTGGGCCAATACGCACCCGACGACGAACGCCGCGGTCAAGACGAGAAACGCCACCGCGACGTTTCGCGCGAGCGCGGGTGGACACCGCGATCCACCGGCGTCGCGCGAGAAGTCGAGGACGCCTCGAGGCATGACGCGAGGAGCGAACAATGCGGTGCGACTCGTCTTGTTTCTTCGCTAAAGGGTGTCGTATCATACATACGCGAGCGAGGCGTCGAGCGCGACGACGAGCGTCGAGCGCGATGACGAGTCGGTCGTATCGTGAATGTTCGGTCGGTGCGTGCGTGTCTCGGTCTCGGTGTCTCGGTGTCTCGGTGCGTCGGTGAGTCCTCGCGCGCTTGACGTTGTCACGCGGATTGGCTCGATTCCTCGTTCAAGCCGCGTTGATGCATGTACATCCGCCGCAAGACGATCTTTTGAAGCTGCGATTCGCTCATCTCCCCTTCGTCTTCGTCCGTCGCGATCGCTGAATCGCGCATCGCGTCGCCTCCTCCTCCGAATCGCGCGTCGTGTCGACGTCCGCTCTCCGGCGCGCCGCGACTCTTCTCGCGTCCCCGCCGACGGCGTTCCTCCGCGTCGCCTCGCGTCGCACCCTCTCGATCGCTCGAGCGCTGCGACGCGAACGCGGCTAATAAATTCGATTGCGTCGCCATGATATCCGTGAGCATGCGCTTCACGCTCTGCAACTCTGCGCCGATCGTCTCCTTTGACGCCTCGAGCTCGCGCAAACGGGACATGAATTCCGGCAACCCGCCACCGCCGTGCGTGGTCGTCTCCGCCGCCTCGGACGGTCGTCCGACGCTCGCGACGACGTGTGGCGCGCTCGCCTCGAGCGTCGGCGTCGACCCGCTCGGCAGTCGCGCGCCGCGCGCGTCGCCTCCGTGAACGTCGAGTCGTCGATCGAATCCCGCGAAACGTTTCTCCGCCGACGCCGCCGTCTCCGGCCCATCCCCGCGTCGCGCGAGCGCGAGCGAGGGCGCGCGCCACGTCGTCGCCATCGTCGTCGGCGCCGTCGTCGGCGCCGTCGTCGGCGCGCCCACCGCGCGCGCGGGCGTCGCGCGGGCGTCGCCGACGCCACCGTCAGGGTGCCTAGAATTCGTCAACGCCGCGAATCCATCGCGCGCGTACGCGTACGCGGGCTCGTACGACCACCGCGCGCGCTTATCCTCGCGCGCGAGCGAGCCGTGTTCCATTCCCTCGCCGTCGTCGCGTCGTCGCGCGCGCGGGGGCCACCCGTCGTCGACGCGCGGGAGCGACATGGTGTGCGGTCATCATCGCGTCGTCGACGCGACCGACCGACCGATCGACCGACCTCCACGCGATCGCGCGCGCGACGCGCGGATCGACGATCGCGACCGCGCGTCGCGTTCGCCGTCGTCGCGCGCGTCCGCCGTCGTGTCTCGCGCGCGCGGCGTTCGTCCCGTCGAGGGTTCGTTCGATTTCTCGAGGACGACGACCGACCGACGTGCGTCATCGCGACGTCGACGCGCGACGGACACGTCGACGCGCGACCGACCGATCGATCGATCGATGTCGAGCCATCGTCTCGCGCGCGTCGTCCTCGTCGTCGCGTGCGCGACGGTCGTCGTCGGCGTCGTGGCGAGCGCGACGCGAATCGACGCGGATGAATCCATTCGAGTCGTGACGTTCGAACCGTGCGGCGCGACGGACGCGTCGCCGACGCGACGCGCGCGCGTGGACACGACCGACGGTGAGGCGGCGTGTTTCACGACCGACGTCGTCGGCGGCGGCGAGGGCGCGGCGGCGACGTGGACGTGCGCGTTGGCGGCGGGGACGATCCGAGACGCGCGAGGCGACGTCGTCGATCCCGCGTGCGGGTCGGTGGACGTCGTCGGTGCGCGCGTCGTCGTGCGAATGCGATCGAGCGATGCGTGCGCGCGAAGAGGGGAGGCGTATCACGTCGAGGCGAGGGTTGAGTGTGGAGGACGGGATCGTTTGTTTCCGTACAGTACGTTGCTTTTGGGCGAAGTCGTCGCGCTCGCCGATTCCGCGATTTACCTCGCAGAGGCGACGCACGCGCTCGAGCACACGGTCGACGCGGTGGAGGACGCGGCGTCGCTCGAGGCGGAGGATGAACGAACCACCGCGTTTACGATTTACTGGCCGGCAAGTTTTTAAAACAACACGCTTTATGATTCATATTCATGATTCTGCCTACCTACTTCCAATCCGAGTCGGATTCGCCGTCGTCGCTACCGTCTTCGTCGTCGAAATCTTCGTCGGAGAGCTTGTAATCGTCGCCACCATCCTTGTTGACTTTTTCTTCTTCGTCGTTTGCGTCATCCATCTCGTCGTCTACTTCTTCGTCGTCGTCGTCTACTTCTTCGTCGTCGTGGTGGTTGTCTTCTTCGTCGTCGTAGTCGTCGTGGGCGACGCCGCACGGAAGCGAACCGGGAAATTGATCCATCGTCGTTGCCTCTTCGTTCACGACAAGACCGAGCTTCTCCACCATCTCTGCGCTCGTCAGGTACGTCTCCATCGGGTACAGACACCGCTCGTACGAGCGACGCATCGCAAACGAAGCGCTCGTCTGCGACGTCAAATCGCGTCCGAGCGATCGCGCCACCGTCTTCCAAAACTTGGCGCGCGTGACTTGTTCGTACCCACCGAGATGTAACGTCTCGATAAAGACGCGATGAAGATTCATGCGCGTGCCGCAAAACACGGGGGCGAGCGGCATGTCGCCGTGACCGAAGGCTTCCTCGCGAAACTGCTCGAAATCTTTTCTATGATCGCCCGACGGCCATCCCAATCGCCGCGCCACGGCTTTGCATCGCGCGATGTGCGCCATGTCCTCGGGCGTCAACGACTTCCAAATATCCACGGGTTCGGGCGGCATGTGCACGGGCTCGTGATACTTCTCTGGCGCTTCGACGATTTCCCACGGAGAGACCCACATGTAATCCTCCGGATCGCTGTCGAAGACCACCATGACGGATTCCCATCGATCGGGACTGGCGCGCGTCTTTCTCACGCGACCGAGGTAATACACCGCGCCGTCCACCGTCACGATCCCTCGCGATTCATCGGCGACTTGCACGCCTTCAAACTGCATCATGATTCGATTTCCAGCCTGCCACGGTTTCTTATCCACCTCTTGATACTTGGACCACGGCAAGACGTACTCGGCGATGTCGCCCGCGTACAACGGCGCCATGACGATTCGACGTTCATCCTTTTCCTCTATTTTCACTGCGTCCGCGCTGTTCCGCGATCGCGTGCTCGACTGACGCTCCGTGCCCGGTTCGTCCAGTAACAGACACATGAACCACGCGCACGGCGGATTCACCTCGCCCGCTCGTCGACGCGCTTCTTCGCACCCTCTGTACGCGACGCCGAGCACCGCGCACCGCTCCACCGGTTGCAACGAGTTGACGTCGATCCAAGTTCTCGGTCTCGACTTCCTCTCGACGTACTTGGCGTACGTCTTGGACAAACCTCGCCTGATGAGGGCGACGATATCACCGGGCTGAATGGCGGCGACGCCGTGTTCGATGCCCGTGCTCAGTTGAAACGCGCGCTGCGACATGCGGTGCGAATCTTGCGTCACGTAGCGCAAAAATTGATTCACCAGGTTGGCGGCGCGACGCACGGTGAGCGGGGGTAACGGTTCGAGCAATTCGGGCGCGGTGAAGACATCGTTAAGACCCGGGATGTTTTCTCCGCTCGTCGTCGTCGTCGAGGGTGTCGAGGGCGTCGTCGTCTCCCGCGGCGCGGCGCCCGCGAGTTCGTCCTCGGTGCGCGGTCCGTAGACGTAAAAGCGCAATTGCGCCAACCACGTCGGTTTCATCTCCGTCCAACCGGTGTCATCCATGAGATTGGCTTGCGAAAACACGCTCTCTATCCCAGAGAGTATCTTGAGAAGATCGATCAACGACGGTTCCTCGGCGCTACAGACGGCGTCGACGCGCGACGTGACGCGTATAAAGCGATCCGTCCATCGCGTGTCCCCGGTGCGCCAAAACGGCGCCGAATGCGCGATGAATTTCACGGTTTCAAACAGACGCACCGCGCGCGTTCGTTCGTCCGCAGTGTCCATGGACACGCTCTCCAAGTGCGCGTACGCGTCCACGGACATGGAATCGCACAGCGCTTTGATTCTCTCGAGTCGAATGGACGGTTCGAGCGGCGGTTCGGCGTCGGCGCCGTCAAAGGCGTTGGACACCAATCTGTGTAATTTGGTGATGAATCGTTCGTTATCGTACGACGCGTCGCACCACGCGCTCAGCGCGTCGAGACTCTCGCCCGGTTCGTACACGCCCCATCTCGACGCGTACTCGCGCAATCCGGACACGTTGCCGGATGCAGAGGGCGCGTCTTCTAAATCTTCTTCGTACGCGACGTCGTCCACTGGCGGTCGCGTCTCGGGTCGTCTCGGCGTCTCCTTGCCGTCCACAATCGGCGGCGCGTCGTCGTCGTCGAGCCATCCATCCGGTGGAGTCTCAACGAAGAGTCTACACGCGTTGTTCAATCCACCGAGCGCAAAGTATCGTCGTCCGTGTTCATCCACGGCGACGGGTTTCCCGCGCGTCGCCACCGATCGATTGACGGATTCCGCTCTCCACGCGGCGAGTTGCTCTCGACGGTACTCGGCGAGCGTCGGCGGTGGTTTCGACACCTCTCCGTCGTCATCCTCTTCGTCTTCTTCGTTTCCTTGTTCACCATCGCGCACACCCTTGACGTCGTCCGTGTCCATCGCGTCGTCATCCTTTGCGCCGTCGCCGTCGTCCTCCGCCGTCTTCGTCTTCGTCTTCGTCTTCGTCTTCTCCGTCTTCGGCACCTCCTCGGCGAGCGTCGGCGGATTGACGTGAAACTCACCCTTTTTCCGTCGTTCACGCGTCGCGTCGTACACCTCGGTAAAATATTCCCGAAAAGCCTCGCTCTCCGACGCCATGGCGCACAACGCGACGGCGAGCGACACTCTCCCCGTCGGCGGCGCGTCTTCGATTCGACGTCCCGCCTCCAACGCCTCGACGGCGCGCACCGCGTGCGCGCGCGCGCGACCGTTGATGCCGCGCTCATACTCGACGATCAAGTGATTCGCGCGAACTTCCCAATCGAGTTCGCCGATGTCGTTGATGCCCATCACGGGATCGGTCCACCATCGCGCGCGCTCGGGGGGCTTTTTCATCGTCTCGTGATCGATCGAGTCGACGCGACCCTCGACGACGCGAAGACACGCCGTCATGAAATCGCGCAAGACGGCTGATTCCGCCGCCGTGAGATCGTCTCCTAAAAACGCCCGGGCGAATCTGTCGAGCGGACATCGAGGAAAGTGGAGCGAACGGGCGAAGACTTGCGAGAAATCCCACAGCGTGAGCGTCTCGGCGAGGAGCGCGGGACCGACGCGCGCCGAGTGGGCGGAGAGGACGCGCGACGCCGGCGGCGGCGGTTCCAGGCGCGGTGGACGCGGTTTGTTCTTCGCCTCCTTTTCCGCCTGTTTTTCGGCGCGAAGACGCTCACGGCGCGCTCGGTCTCGCTCCAATCTCGACGCTTTGGTCGACGTTCCGAGTTGGTGCTTGTCGCTCGTCCACGTCTGTAAATCGACGACGAAGGGCGGGAGGTCGGCGTCCAACGCGGGTGTAAACGCGGGCGCACCGGTCGGACGAAGCGCCCCGGATTTGACCAAGGTTTCGATCTGAGACGCGATGAAGAAACCGTCGACGACGACGTCGGCGCGCGTGTACCTGTACGCGCTCGAATCCTTCGCCTCCTCCTCGGAGCGTCCGTCGAGCGCCGCCTCTCGTTGCGCCTCGGGAGACGTATCGCCCAACAGTCTCGCCGCTTTCGTCGGAGTTTTGATCGCCATCGGCACGTCGTGCGGGACAACTGGAACGCTGAGAATGATTTCGAGACCGCGCTCGAGCTCTACATTCCAGTTTTCCGCGAGCGCTCGCACGACGGCGTTGACGAAGCGCGCGCGTCGGAGCGTCGTTGCGACGTACTTTTCAAACCTCACATTCGGCTCTAAAAGTTTGTACCACGCGCGAGGCGTCACCAGCCAAATCTCCGGTGCGTCACCACCGTATCTAATCACCCAATCGTGCACCTCCATGAGCTTGAGCGCGTGCGGAGGCTTGTCCTGCGGCGTCAACGTCTCCGCCAAGACCTTGCTCGGTAATTCGCTCTCGCCGCCCTCAATCTTCCTCGCCTTTCCCAACACCAACACCTCGCACGGTTTGGATCCGTGCACGCTCACGAGTTTACTCTCGTTAAACTTGTCTCTAAACTCGTACTCGTCCAACACGCGCAACGGCAGCACGGTCTCCGGCGTCTCGGCCGCCGCGCGAAACTTTCCCGACTTCGTCTCGTCGCCTCCGCTCGCCGTCGTCGCGTCCTCCTCGCCCCGCGTCGTCGCAGTCGGTTCGCGCGCGTCGACGCCGTTCGTCTCCATCGCGTCCATCGCGCTCTTTCCGCGCGCCTCTCGCCTCGCACCGCGTCGCGTCACCACCGGTCGTCGATCGACGAGACACGAGAAACGATCCCCGCGCGTCCGCTTCCTCGCCCGCGCGCGCCCGCGCCGGAAGTCTCGCGCGCTCGAACGGTCGCTCGCGCGGTGGTCTTGCGCTGACGCCCCCGCGCGCGGCCTCGGCGTCGCCGACTGGCGCGCGACGGGCGTCGTGTACACGAATTCGCGCCAGTCGGCGACGCCGAGGCATCGACATGCTTCGTCGCGTCCTCCTCGCGCGCGCGCGCGCGGCGACGGCCAGCGCGCGCGCGAGCGCGACGACATTGACGCCGTCGTCGCTCGCGCGCGCGGGCGCGCATCGCGCGGCGTCGACGAGCGCAACCGCGCGCGGCGACGGCGAGGAGGCGACGGGCGCGGGGTCGACGAGAACGCAGCCGCGCGCGGCGACGGCGGCGACGCCGCGCGCGACGACGGCGACGGACGACGCGACGTCGATGATGAGCGCGTTCGCGTTCGCGACGGCGGCGTCGAGGGCGCCGACGCTGCGCGACGCGCTTCGAGAGTGCGTGGAGGAGGTGTCGCGAGGGCTGGGACCTGGCCGACGCGCGACGTGGGCGCAGTTGTACGTGTCGGGGGCGATGTACGACGAGGAGGCGATCGCGGAAGCTGGAAAGATGACGAGGGAGATGTTTGGGTCGTCGCCGGCGCTCGTGGGGGCGATGGTGCGAGGGAGCATGGGGGGCGCAGGACAGACTATCGAAGGCGTGACGCTGACGGCGGCGGCCATGCCGGGGACGCAAACGACGACGTTTCGAGCGACGTCGTCGTCGTTGCCGTCGTTGGACGATCGGTGTTGGCGAGAGCTCGCGACGAGCGCGGAGGAGGGATTGACGGTCGGGGTGACGGTGCTCGCCGACGCGGCGTTCGAGGACGTGGATAAACTGTTGGAACGTCTGCACGTCGCCATGCCGAATTCAGTCGCCGTGGGCGGCGTCGTGGACGGAGGCGCGGTCATGTTTTTGAACGATGACATCGTGCGCCACGGCGCGGTGGCGACGCTCGTGAGCGGTGATTTCGACATCGACACGCACGTGGCACACGGTGCGAGACCGGTGGGACCGGTGATGAGTTTGACGCACGCACAGGATAACGCCGTGTTGGAGCTCGACGACGTGCCGGCGCATCCGCTCTTGCTCGAGACGCTAGAATCGTTGCCCGAGACGTCAAAGGTGTTACCAGTCATGCTCGGCCTCGGCGTCAACGGCACCAAGGGTCCGTTTGTGTGTCGAGACATTTTATCCGTCGGCGAAACCGGCGGCGTGGAGGTGGCCTCCATGGCCCTTCGAGAAGGCGCCGCGGTGCAATTGCACGTGCGCGACAACTCGTGGGCGGTCGAACAGGCGCGCGGAGTGATCGAAAAGTGCGTGAACAGCGCGAAAAAGGTACGAGATTTGCGCGCCAAAAATTCCGTCGGCGCCACGATTTTTGCATGCGCGAACGCGAATCGCATGCACGCGAGCGATTTCCGAGAAAGCTTGCCGTCGACACCTCTGGGTGGTGCGTACGTTCGAAGCGAAATCGCACCGCTCGTCGAGGGAGGGGCTAGCAGCGTGCTGTCGCACACGAGCGCGATCGCCATCTATCGCGAGCGCGAGTGACCATTTGTCGATTGTCGATTTTAATCATTGTTGTAAGATGTCTTGTGTGTCTATTAATCATCCGAAACGCGCGCGTCCACATCGATGGTGTCACCGGCGGAACCACCGCCGTAAGATCGTCTTCCCTGTTGACCGCCCGTGGCGCCACCGGTGCGAGGATCGTATCCCATGCCGCCCATGCCGCCTCCCATGCCGCCCATGCCGCCCATGCCGCCCATGCCGCCCATGCCACCACCCATGCCGGCGTTCATCTGTTCTTGCGCGCGTCGTTGCATGTTTTCCAATTGATCCGTGATGAGCGACGGCATCAACAGGTTGATCAAGAAGGTTGCCGACAAACCAAAGTACAAAAGGCTCCAGAAAATGCCGCTCGTGAACAACCAGATCCAAAACATTAAGTTCGCGAATCGTCCCACGGGCGTGTTCCTCACTTTGGCATATTGATCGAGCGCCTTCGGTACGTTGGTCTTGAACCACTTGGTGACACCCAACGAGTTATCGACGTCCTTGACTTTTCTGCGCACGTCTTCGAGCATCGTCCGCGCCTTATTCCCCGTGCCGTACTTGGCGTTCACGCGATTCATCTTCTCGCGCACGCCCGACCAGATGGAGCTGAAATTCACGCTCGTTTTCAACGCGTCGATGGATTCCCTGAAGAATCGTTGCGCGTTCGTGAAGGCGCCGTTCGCCGCCTCGCTCGAAGACGCCGTCGACGACCCCGCCGTAGACTTCGCGTTCGATCTCGGTTCCTCCGCGCGCGTCGTCGTCGACGACGACGACGACGACGACGACGACGAAGCCGTCGACCTCGTCGTCTCCCCGCGCTTTTGCGCCTCCGTGAGCATCTCGTACTTGGCCTCGAGATCCGCGCGTTCAAAACAGTCAGACACGTCCACGCCCTGTCGTCAAGGTAATCAATCGATCGATCGTTCGATCGCGCGCGTCGTCGTCAGTCCATCGGTCGCGTCGTCGCGTCTCCACGATCGCGCGCATCGCGCGCATCTCGCGTCCACGTTCGTTCGCTCGAGCGTCGCACGCACCGCGTCGACGAGCGCGCGCTTAAGCTCTTGCGCCTTCATCCGTCGTTCACCGTCCCCGTTCGTCGCGCGCGCGCGCGTCGACGCGCGTCTCGCGCCGAAAACCGCTCGACGCGTCACCGACGCGCATCGTCGCGTCGTCCTCGTCGCGCGCGTCGCCGACGCCGCGACGACGCGCGTCGACATCGTCACCGACGTCATCTTTCTCTCTCTCTCGTCGTCGCCGCGCGCCGAGAAGTGTCGGCACGCCGCACACGCCCGCGCGCGACGTCGAGACCGCGCGCGCGCCGACGACCGCGCGCGCGACCGATACCCCCGCCCTTCCCGCGTCGTCATGTCCGACGACGAGCCCATCTCCGCCGACGCGCGCGCCGAATGGCTTCGCGAGCGCGGCGTCGTCATCGAGACACGCGAGGACCGCGCGGCGGCGGCGGCGGCGCGCGAGGACGCCGCGGTTCTCCGTCGCGCCGTCGAGGAGCGCGAAGTCCCCACGCGCGTGTTAAAGTTTGTCAAGATTCCGTGCGACGACGACGATCCGTTCGAGGCGAGAGAGATCGTCGTCGGCGCCGAGGAAACCGGGGACGCGCTGCCCGAGGCGTTGCGGTCGAGTTTTTCCGGCGGCGGCGTCGTGGACGCCGAGAAGGCGCGCGCGGAGGCGGTGCGATCGTTGGGAGAGCGTGGGAAGTCGTTAACGGCGGAGTCGATCATGAAAACCACCGAGGGTGGGTCCACGGAGACGTTCGCGTTGGTGCGACCGAGCGAGAAAAACGGGTGGCGAGGCGTGTACCTGTATCTGGACGAGGTGGGCATGTTGAAGAATTTACCGCCGAATAGACGCGCGAATCGATTGGCGATGGAGTGCGGATTTGATGGCGTGCAGTTTTACGGGGACATGTACATCGGACGAGTGCAGACGAAGCCGGAACCGATGCGTAGCGTGGATTTTGAGTTGAGCGATTTGGACTCGAGCGCGCCGTGGATGCGCGCGGCGACGATGGAAAACGTCGAATATAGCAAAGGATTAAAAGAGCTCGAGGCCGCCATGGCGAGTAAAGGTGGGTTGGAGAAGATCAACATGACGGGAGACGGAAACGTCGCCGCGTACGCCGACGGAAACGGTATGCCGAGCGGTTCCGGAGAAAATTACCGCTGGTGCCAAACCGAAGACGAAGTTGAAGTCTCCGTCGACGCACCCCCGGGAACCACCGCCAAATCCATCCGCGTCCTCTTCAAACCGTCTCACTTCATCGTCAAAATCAACGACGAGGTCACCTGCGACGTCTCAAACCTTTACGCACCCGTTCGTCCCGACGAGTGCACGTGGACCGTGAGCGCCGACGAGGTGTGCGTGACCCTCGCAAAGGTGACCGAAGACGCCTCCTGGCCCGCCTTGGTCCGCGACTCGCCGTGACGTTCGAACGCGTTCGTTGTAATCACACGTCTCATCGATCTCCGTCTCTCATCGATCCGCGTCTTTCTCTCGACGCGTCTTCCGCGACCTTCCGCAACGCGCGGATTGACAGACAGTTGCCCTCGGACCGACGTCGACCTCAGATCCCCGCTCGCGCGCGCGCCACGATGACGGACGCCGCGGAGGACGCGCCCAAGCGCGAGACGAAACCGAAAGACGTCACCACCGCCATTCTTGAGCGTAAAAAGGCGCCGAATAGGCTCATCGTCGGTGCGTCGCGCGACGATTTTCACCCCGCGCGGATTGACAACGCGCGAGATCCGATGACGAGTGATGACACGTGCGGTGGGGAGATGACTGACGATGACGGCGCGTGTGCGCGAATCGTGCGCGCAGATGAAGCGGTGAACGACGATAACTCGGTCGTCGCGCTGAATTTGCAAAAGATGGACGAGTTGCAGTTGTTCCGAGGAGACACGGTGTTGCTCAAGGGCAAAAAGCGAAAGGACACGGTGTGCATCGTCTTGGCGGATGAAAATTGCGAGGAAGGGAAGATTCGAATGAATAAAGTTGTGCGAAAGAATTTACGCGTGCGATTGGGAGACGTCGTGAGCGTGCATCAGGTGCGTGGAGAAGGCTCGAGGAAGAGAGAGGGCGACGCTCGCGCGATCTGGATTGCAATTCTTCGAGCGAGTCGGACTCGGGCGCGCGAAAGCGTGGGATGACTGACGAGACGTGTTCGCGCGACGCAGTGTACGGATGTGAAATACGGTAAGCGCGTGCACGTGTTGCCGTTCGGTGATTCGATCGAAGGGGTTACGGGGAACTTGTTCGACGTGTACCTCAAGCCGTACTTCTTGGAGGCGTACCGTCCGGTGCGCAAGGGTGACACGTTCTTGGCGCGCGGTGGCATGCGCGGTGTGGAGTTCAAAGTCGTCGAGACCGATCCCGATGAGTACTGCATCGTGGCTCCGGACACGGAAATTTTCTGTGAAGGTGAACCGATCAACCGAGAGGATGAGGAGCGTCTCGACGACGTGGGGTACGACGACGTTGGCGGCGTGCGCAAGCAAATGGCGCAGATCCGTGAGCTCGTTGAGTTGCCGCTTCGACACCCGACTCTTTTTAAGACGATCGGCGTGAAGCCGCCAAAGGGTATCTTGCTTTACGGACCTCCGGGTAGCGGCAAGACGTTGATTGCTCGCGCCGTGGCGAACGAAACGGGTGCCTTCTTCTTTTTGATCAACGGTCCGGAGATCATGTCCAAGCTCGCGGGTGAATCCGAGTCCAACTTGCGTAAGGCGTTCGAGGAAGCTGAGAAGAACTCTCCGGCGATCATTTTCATCGATGAAATTGACTCCATCGCGCCGAAGCGTGAGAAGACGAATGGCGAAGTCGAGCGTCGCATCGTGTCTCAGCTCTTGACGTTGATGGATGGCATGAAGTCTCGATCGCACATCATCGTCATGGGTGCGACGAACCGACCGAACTCCATCGATCCGGCGCTTCGTCGTTTCGGTCGATTCGATCGCGAAATCGACATCGGCGTTCCGGACGAAGTCGGGCGTCTCGAGGTGTTGCGCATTCACACCAAGAACATGAAACTCGATGAGAACGTCGATTTGGAAAAGGTCTCCAAGGAAACGCACGGTTTCGTCGGTGCTGACTTGGCCGCGCTCTCCACCGAAGCCGCTCTTCAATGTATTCGCGAAAAGATGGATCTCATTGACCTTGAGGACGAGAACATCGACGCCGAGGTGTTGGATTCCATGGCCATCACGAACGAACACTTCGCCGCCGCGTTGACCACTTCCAACCCGTCCGCGCTTCGTGAAACTGTGGTTGAAGTTCCGAACGTCTCCTGGGACGACATCGGTGGTCTCGAAGCCGTCAAGCAAGAACTTCAAGAGACTGTTCAGTATCCGGTCGAGCATCCTGAAAAGTTTGAGAAGTTCGGTATGGCGCCGTCCAAGGGTGTGCTCTTCTACGGTCCGCCGGGTTGCGGTAAGACGCTTCTCGCCAAGGCGATCGCGAACGAGTGCCAAGCCAACTTCATCAGCATCAAGGGTCCGGAACTTTTGACCATGTGGTTCGGTGAATCCGAAGCCAACGTGCGTGAAATTTTCGACAAGGCGCGTCAAAGCGCTCCGTGCGTTCTCTTCTTCGATGAACTTGACTCCATCGCCAACCAGCGTGGTAGCAACTCTGGTGATGCTGGCGGTGCCGCCGATCGCGTCTTGAACCAGCTTTTGACGGAGATGGACGGCATGGGTTCCAAGAAGACTGTCTTCATCATCGGCGCCACCAACCGACCGGATATCATCGACTCTGCGCTCATGCGCCCGGGCCGTCTCGATCAACTCGTGTACATCCCTCTTCCGGACGAACCGTCTCGTTTGAGTATCTTCAAGGCGAACCTTCGCAAGTCGCCGATCGCTGCGGATGTTGACCTCGAGGTTTTGGCCAAGTTTACGAACGGCTTCTCTGGTGCCGACATCACTGAAATTTGCCAACGCGCGTGCAAGTACGCCATTCGCGAGAGCATCCAGCGTGATATCGAAGCTGAACGCGCGGCCGCCATAAACCCGGATGCGATGAACGATGACACGGCCGTGGATCCGGTGCCTGAGATCACGAAGGCTCACTTTGAAGAAGCGATGAAACACGCGCGCAAGTCTGTCACCGACGCTGACATTCGCAAATATCAAACCTTTAGCCAGACGCTTCACCAAGCTCGCGGGTTCGGTGGCGATTTCCAGTTCCCTGATGGACAAGGTGGCGGCGGAGGTACTACCGTGGGTGCTGCGGCGGCTGCGGCGGGCGATGACGACGACTTGTACGATTAATGGAATGACTTCTTAGGAAAGGTTTGCGCCGCCGGAGACGCCGCGCGCGCTCTCGACTCACCTCCACCGAAAGCGCATGCGCTGCTTGAATTCGAAACGATTCAATTTTAATGATCAGCTTACGATGACGTGATGACGTTCAGATGCATTTCCTAAGTTTACATTTAAAATTCTAATTCTACACCGCACACACTTGTCGAAGAGGAATCGATCAACCGTATTATTCGGCAGACTCCAAACTCGACGCCCCAGAAATGATCTCGATAAGCTCAGTCGTAATCGCAGCTTGGCGAGTACGGTTGTAAAGCAACGTGAGCTTGTTGAGCATCTCACTGGCGTTTTTACTGGAGTTCTCCATCGATTGCATTCTCGAACCAAGCTCTGAGGTGTTATTCTCCAACATGGCGTTGTACAACAACGCACCCATCTTGAACTCGGAGAGATCGAGCAAGAATTCCGAACGATCCGGACCTTCGATCTCGTACGAGTCAAACTCGTTCACACCTTCCTCCGCAGCCTTTTCGAGCTCTTCACTGGACAATACCGTCGCAATGGTAGGCTTGAAAGAAATAGCCGATGCAAAACGGTTGTACACGAGTTGCGTCTTCGGGGCGTTCTCCTCCATGATGGTGTCTGCAAGCGCGCACGCCGTGCTGAACGTCAACGGCTGCTTGGTGGTGTCTACCACAACGTTCGACACTTGCTTCGGGAACATTCTCGTGAGCTGCGCGCGCGCCTTGTCGCCGACAATGCTGAACTTGGAAGACTCGTTCATGGCGTTCAAAACAGTGGAGTACTTCACCACCGCGGTGTTGATACCACCGCACAAACCCTTATCGGACGCGATCGGCACGACGAGCGCCGATTCCGTGCTCGCACCCGGCGTATCACCGAGCAAGCGAGTGAAGGGTTGCACCAAAGAGCGAGACTTTTCGCACTTGGTTTGCGCGCCCTTGAGACGGGACGCGGCGACCATCTTCATCGCCTTGGTGATCTTTTGAATATTACCGACCGATCGCATGCGAATCTTCACCGCGGACAACGACACGGTTCTCACGTTTGCCGGTATCCTATTCGCCATCGAAATCACGCACGCACTCGTCAGTCATCCACCATTCTCTCGCGCGTTCTCTCGCGCCACCCTCCGGCTCGCCACCCAGGGCAAGAGCCCCGATCGCATCCCCGATCACGCTCATCACCCTCCCGCGCGTTCCACCCTCGCGCGCGCGTCGTCGCCGCCCCATCATTCGACGATACTATTTCGTTTTCGCCCGTTCATCGCTCGCATCGCGCTCGAATCGCGTCGCGCGCACGTACCCTTCCGTCGCTTTGTTCCAGGTCCCCGAGAGCGGCGCACCGACAGACTTGGGCGTCATCGTCGCTCCGAAACCACCCTCGCGCATCGCGGATCGCACCGCGAGGCTCGCGCTTCGACGCATCGCATTCGAAGACATCTTTCTATCCTCTCTCGCGCGTGGGCGGTGGACGTTCGCCTCGGTCCGGGGCGGCAAGTGCGACCCCCGCGCGCCGCGATCGCGGTCAAGAAAACGGGAAACTTTCGTTGACCCACTCGGATCGAATCGTGACCCGTGGGATTTATTTTGAGTCAGGAACGGCGAAGAGTCCCGATGCGTTCAGGGGAGTTCCAAAGACTTTCGGGGCTCGGACGCCCGCAGACGCCGACGAGGGCGGATCGTCGACGGCGAGCGACAGCGCGTCGACCGCGTCGGCGCGACTCGCGTCGTTCGTTCGTTCGTTCGTCCGATACTGGCGTCCATCGCGCGGGTTCGTCGTCGTCGTCGTCGTCCGTCGACCGGTCATCGCGCGCGGGCGCGAGGGACGACCAGTGCGCGCGAGGGGGCGTCGACGCGCGCGTCGGGGGCGATGACGGGTCGACCGAACGGTGACGATGGTGACACCGCTGACGCCGAGGCGCGAGGGGCGATGCAGGAGGCGATCGTGCGGGCGGTGCACGGGTTTCGGGGGAGTTTGGCGTCGGCGACGAAGCGCGCGCGCGCGGCGGCGGAGAAGGCACACGAGGCGCTGGAGAGTCGATTGAGCGTCATGGACGCGACCGAGACGCTGACCTATATCAAGATGGTGACATTTCCGAGGGAGAGGGACGACGAGGTGTTTGTCGCGCGGCCAGGATTCGTGTTGACGTACGACTTGGAGCCCGTGGAGCGGGCGCCCAAAGGGACAAAGGTGGAGAGGATTCGTCCGCCGTTTCAGAAGATTGATGATCAGAATAGACGAGCGAAAGCGCAGTCCACCGCGCGGGTGTCGTCGATCACCACGAGCGGGGCTTCGGCGGAAGGGGGTGAACGAAGCACGGCGCCCGTGCCCGCCGGCGCCGCTCGCACGACGGCGACAAGCAGCGTCATGCTGTCGTACGCGGATAAACTGGAAGTTGCGCTCGAAAAAACGCTCAAAAGCGCCGAAGAAGCGGAGAATGCGCAGGGTAAGCTTGAAGAGTTGACTGCTGCGATGGAGGAAACGCAGTTTGAGCTGTCCAAGGTGAAGGTGCCGTTTCTCAAGCCGGACTTCTCCGACATGCCGAGTTTCGAGCTCACCGCAGAGGCTCGTGAGTTCAAGGGAAACGCGAACGATAGAAAAGAGCTTTTAGCACACAAGAAATGGGTTGAACAGGAGATGGAACGGATGGTTGCCGCGAAGCGCGAGTGGATGGCGGACAGAAGAAAGGAAACGAAGAAGAAGGCGAAGATGCAGGCGTGCGGAAGCCTGATTGATAGATTGAATCAGCTCAAGGCGAAGATTAAGGAGGCGTCCAAAATTGCGAAACAAACTCTCTCTGTTGCGACAGCAGATGCCAAACACCTCGATTCGCTTCGATCAAAGGCTACGACTGCTCAGCAGCGAGAAGATGAGAAACGGAGTAGGGACGCCGAACGCCAGGCGTTGCGAGAGAAAAAGTTGTTGGAGCCGAGATCGAAAACGGCCAAGGAAATCGCACGAGACGAGCGTAGAGCAGCCGCAAAAGCGGAACGGGAAAAGGAGCGTTTACTCAAAGCGGAGGAAGCTAAAATGGCGAGACAGAAAGCCTCCAGGTATCCGATGGACGACGTCAAGCTCATCGCCTTCGACGCGGCAGAGGCAAAGGCACAGGGTCGCGAGCCCTGGCCGGAGGTCTCGAGTGGAACAGCTTGGAAGCCCAGCGAGGCATGCATTCACCACATGGAGGTTTGCGAGTTTGTGAACACTTTCGGAAACAGCTTGAATCCAGCCATTGAACCGATGAGTGCGCAGACGTTGCGCATCCTTCTCAACGATCACGATTTGACGAGGCTTGCGGCGATTTACGTAGCTCTGCTGAAATTGGCGGTTACAAATGTATCGTCGCACTACGCAACGCTCGTCAACATGTGGGTGGCGTCGATTGACGAAGGAACTTTTCCCGAGGTTCTCCAGCACTACGTCAAGGTGAAGGTCAACTTGAGCTCTTTGCGCGAAAGCGCCTACGAGACTGTAGACTTGTTGAAGGATAAAGTTATCGGCGATTTGAGCGCAGACGAGCACACCCGCATTCTGGCGTGGCTGTGTCGCGAATGCTCGGAGACTCGGTTTATATCGAAGGAAGTCGATGCGCGGGTATTGAAGTTGGAATCATTGCGCAAGGAAAGACAGCGCAAAGACAATGTGATATCGCAACAAGAAAAGGAGCTGGCAAAATCTCGCGAAACCGGTGCCGCGCTCTTGGAGGAAGCGCGCAAATTGATCGAAGAGGAGGACAGTCGACTTCCGACGATGACATCGGAAAATGATGTGGACGAGTCAAAGATGGACGCGTTGGCAAAGGCGAGGACGGTTGTGGAAACGGAAGACAAGCTCAAAGAGCTCAGCGAGACGCGCGAAGCGAACGCTGTGCAACGTCAGCTCGAAGACGACGAGATCAAGATTCGCGCTCGATGTTTGGGGCTCGATCGGCACGGTACAAAGTACTACTGGAATATCGCCCTCGATGCAAGCGCTATATTCGCATGCGCAGTCGATGAGACGTGGTCCCAGTTCACGTGTGAGGAACAAGTCAAGGCACTGCGTGCGTCTTTGAATGAGAAAGGCATCCAAGAGCGCAGGCTCGCTCGAAACATCGATCGAGCGCTCGCAGATATGACTGCTGGTTTCGAGCGAATTCAATTTGAATCCATGTTCCCCAAGTCGAATTTGCGCAAGAATCCCGAGGCGTGGCTTGAGATTTCAGCAAGGGAAACTCTCGCACTCGAAAATACTCGTCGCAGTATATCGCTTCTGATGGCTGATGTCGTCAATTACAACGCCCCTGCTCCGGATGGCACGATGAGTGGGTGGAGAATCTGGGGTAGAGAGTTGAATCGCCTGTCAGACTTGAAGGAACTAACTCGCTATTTGTTTCAAATCGAGGAGACGATACTCGAAATGTCTGAGCTTCCGAAGGACACGGTCGATACGAGTCGTTCTGCCATTGAAATCACTAACGAGATCTTGAGAGAAAACGCGAGACGCGCTATGATGGCCGCTGAACTGAACGGCGACGAGTCAGTCGTGCCGTTTAACGTCTCGTACTCGTATGAGTGGTGGGAGCTCATCATACCAGACGAGAAAGTTTCTTCGCGCCGCCGGGTTTGGAAAACCAACCAACAACGCGCGATATGGAGAGAAGCGATGTCTGATGCGAAAACCTTCGTGCGCTTGGCGTACGGAGCCGCCATGTTGACGTTTTATTCTAGGAACCTGTTTGGGCATTTGGCAGCAAATCAAGTTCGCGCGAGGCGCGAATCGACAAGGAATCTGGATTACGCAAGCGCCGTTCGAGAGTTCGAGGCGGAAGGCTTTCGTGTCTACTAATAAAAACTAGAATTGAACTAGAATCACTTAGATTTATAGCGTATTGACTGTAAATTAGACGTGCAAATTACAACAAAACGACCTCGAGTCTATGCCGCGAGCTTGGTCTTGAATTCAGCCATCGTGAGGGCGGCGGCGCTGAGCGCATCGACCCGTGCACGAGTTTGGGCTCGAGCTTCAGCAACCTCAGGATCTTCAGCGAGTAAGCTTTTGATCGCGCCCGGCTGGTAGAGGTTGCTGATGAGGTGCTGTCTCAAACCTTGACTGATTGAGTTCACGAGGAAGTGCATGACCGCTTTCGGCACCATATCAGCTAAAATCCCGCGAGAGATGCTGAAGTAGCTATCGAGCAACGTGCGGGTGACCATCACTTGAAGGAACTCTTCGGGTGTCTCGCATTGATTCGCATTAAGCTTTTTCGGCGGCGACTGCAACTTGACAGTGCCATTCTCAATGCTATAGTGCTTCTTTGACGGGCTGAGCATACCACTCAACCATTGGCCAGTCTTCTCCATCGTGCTCGGTTTCGCCCCAACGTTTTCTTTGTCTACGCCTCTCTTCTTCTTGTCCTTGGTCGGTGTCTTCTCTGAATCCTCATCGTCGTCCTCTTCTTCCTTCTTACCGTTGCGTTTGTTCAACGCCTTTTGCGCGCGTAACAGCGCTTCCGGTCCTCCGATAAAGTCAGGATGCGATGTATTGATGTGCGCCAACTGGCAATCTACGAGGTTCACAATCATTTCTGTCGCTGGCTTCAGACCTTGTCTCAAAAACTCCTTGCACGAACGCTCCAAAGCTTGCGCGAGGCGAGGGTACACGCTCGTGATATCCTTCGTCAAACTCGCCAACGCCATGGCGCACAACTCATCGTGCACCAACGAGGCACATTGTTTGCAAGGATCGAGCATTTTTCTGATGCACTGACGCGCGAGCTGCTCGAAAGGTTCTTCGGGCACGAGGAGCACCGCCTTTGTGCCAGCCGTATTCTGTATTTTCGTGCGAATGTGTTCATCCGTCATTTCCGCCGCCGGATTGAGTTCGAGCAATCCCTTCACAAAAATCTCTTGCAACACGTAATGAATGCGCGCACCTCCTTCCAAGACATCGATGCTTAGGTTGCTGCTGCGACCTTCAACCGACGCTTGCAGACCTGCGGCGTACGACTCAAGTTTCGATAGCACGAGCGCCGCGCGTTCAGACTCCGTCTCAGGGGAGTCGGGTCCGAGAAGTTCCAACTCCTTTTCCGCTTCCGATCTAGCGCGCATGATTCGCACTTGAAGATCCGGCAACATGCTACCAATGTGTTCTGTGAGCAAATTGCTGACGCGCTTACCCAAAGCTGCGATGCCACAGCTTTCGATGACCTCTTTATACTCTGGCTTGGATGCAAAGAAATCAGCCTCGCTTTGACGCGCGTGTCGCATGGTGCGACGATCGTCGATATCCGCTTGACATCGGTTCACGACGCCGACGTAGCCCAATTGCAACGGAACGACCTCACCCTTCAGATATCTGAGCGCGTTCGTGCCGCGGTCCATAATGTCGAGCTTTGTGATGACGCCGAGCGTGCGCTTCCCCTCGGGATCCACCTGCTTGGACAACGTCAAGGCATCGCTGTTTGCCAAGTCGGAGTTCGCCGGCGTTACGGCCAATATCAAACACGTCTCCTTTTTTATGTAGCTCAGGATCATGTTGCGAATCTGCTGTTCGATATCCTCCGGCTGGTCTCCGACGGCGACGCGCGTGATGCCCGGAAGATCCACCAACGTCATCGTCAACACGTTCGGCGAACGAATCGTCAATCTAATCTGCTTCGAGCTCACCGCCTTCACACCCGTCATCCTATCTGTCTCCGTCTGAATCTCCTGACGAATCGCTTCGAAATCTGTGTATATTTTACCCGGTTGATGTAAAAACTCGCCGTACTCCTCCGGCTTGCCGCGCTCCGCCGGCGTATGCACCAACTGCAACAACAACGGTCGCCGCGTGCAAATATCCGGTCCTCGCGGTAAGAAGTCGCGTCCAACCTGTTCATCATCAATCACGCGCCGTGTCAGTCGTCCATCTCTCGCGCGCATCGACGCGCATATCCTTTTCTCTTGCGCGCCCGTGTCAGTTCGTCTTCTTCCCCCCACGTCATCCAATTGCACCCATCCACCGACGCGATGTCGCGCGAGACGCACCAGAGCCTCCATGACGCTCGATTTCCCGCTCGACTGCGATCCGACGACGGCAATGCAGGGTAAATCGACGAGTTTCGACGCCCTGACGCCCGCGGATGCGAAGATGTCTTGCAACTGATTCACCAGCGGGACCAATCCCGAGCCGAGCGTGTGCGCGTCGCGCTGGCCGGACGCGCGCGCGGTGCGATTGGCGTGCATGATGACGAGTCGCGCGCGTGCGGTCGTCTGAGAGTGCGCTCGGGCGTCGCCAGCGGGTGACGCGGCGTGGATTGACGCGCGATGGGCTGGGGGGACAAAACGTCTTCGAGACGAGAAAATGTGAAAATGTGGCGAGTTTGCCTCGACGGGGGACGGGGCGTCCTGTGTCGCGCGCGCTCGACGACGCGACGCGCGAGAGCGGCGAAGCGACGACGGCTGCGGTGTGTCAAGTGAATTACACGTCGCGAGTGACTAAGACGACTCGGTGGCCGTCGCGCGGGTCGAAACGATCGAGCGGTTCGTCGTCGGGTTCGAGCTCGACGCCGTCGTCGTCGCCGAAGAGGAAGAGATCGGCGGTGTCCACGGGCACATCGAAGAGTTTGGCGCACAGAAACCTGAGACGACGTATCGTGATGGTCTTCGGAAGTCTTCTGGTGAGGGCTTTTCCGGTGCGTTTGAGGGTGAGATGAAGATGAACGCACGCGGCGCCGAAAGTGGCGACGCCGGGAGCGACGACGGCGTGCGTGACGAGATCGCCGTGTTTAGCCACGAGATCGTCCACGAGTGGATTCGCGCCTTTGACGGCACTTCGCGCGTCTTCGTCGATGGAGCACTCTTTGATCTTCTGAAGGACGCGTCGTAAATATCGAATCTCTGAGTCTTTGCGCTCGTTGACGGAAACCGTCGAACCGTTCAACATTTTGAGCTTCGCGACGCGCGCGATGATTTCGTATCGATCCGCGGAACCAGAGGTGAATGGGTTTCCAGTTAAGCGTACTTCCTCGAGACGAGGAAATGAATTCAACGCGTTGATTGACGTCCAGTCATCGACGCCGTTGTCTCCTAAAAGCAACGTTTTGAGATTGGCGAGCGCGCCGGTGGACGCAATTTCTCGAATCTTGTTCTGTGACACGTACAGTTTTTCCAACAGAGGCAACTGACGTCCCAACGCTTCAATCTCAAACCAATCGTCGATGGCGTTTTCTTCGACGCTCAAAATACGTAAATTTGGAAAACACACCGTCTCGCCGTCGGATCGACGCGGTGAGTCGAAACGCGCGATGCGATTTCCATTCAAGTACAACTCCTCAAGTTTGGGCATGTACGCGCCGAGCGCGCAAACATCGCGCCACTTCACACGGGCGTTGTTGAGTACGAACACGCGCAAGTTTTGGAAGACGACTCCGCTCGGTCGTTCTTTCGGCCAACTCTCCAAACGAATGCCGCTGAGGTCCAACGCCTCCAATCCAGAAAACTCTTCCGCGATCCTTAAAACATCATCCCACGAATTTAATAAACTCCCCGCTAATCCTAAAACTCTCAGTGATCCAGCGTTCGCGCTCGCCTCACCTTTTTCACCCATCGTGTCGACGCGCGCGTTGTCGACGTACGCGCGCGTCATGGATTTCAAACGCAACCTCATACCCTCCTCGTCCAGTTCCATGTCCTCCTCCGTCTCGCACAACTGCACGCGCATCTTCAATCCTCGAGTCGTCCGTATGTACATGTCGCGCGCACCGTCCTCGCAGGACTCGGCGCCTCCGAAATCATCCGTCACTCGCGCGTATCTATCTCGAAACGCCTCGACGAACGTCCGTCCCGGCGCAATCTTGTGCGGCCGCACCAACGACGCGTCCCGAGACCGATCCTCGTCTCGTGTATCACCCACTTGCGATTCTTCATCGTCGTAAGCGCACGTAAAGTACCGTTTCCCATCGACGACGCCGTCGTGCTTCCCGCGTCCGCCGTCGTCCCACTGAATCCCAATCCACTCCCCGTCGCGTCCGTCAACGACCCCCACCCACCGCACGCGTCCTCTCGCGCCGTCTACCGCCTCCACGCGATCGCCCACCGCGACGGCGCGCGTCATTCCCGCGATCGCGCCGTCTCAACGCGCCGCGCCGCGTCGCGTCCGTCCGGTCGTCGTCGTCGTTGACCGAGTCCTCACGCGCGCGCGTCGCCGCCCGACGCGCGCGCCAACGCCTCCACGCGCGCGCTCGCCTCGCGAAGCGCGGCGTCCAACTTTTTCGCCCCCTCGAGATCGACCTCGCACGCCACCGTCGAGCGTCGTCGTCCACCGTCGTCGACGACGTCCAATCGCAACACGCACGCCGCGTCCGCGTCCGCGTCGTCGTCTCTCGACGCGTCGTCCTCGCGCCCGGCGCGCGCGTCGAGCGCCTTGGACGCCGCGGTGTACTCGACGCGCCACGACGCGCGCGCCAGGCGCGAGGCGGACGACGACGACGACGACGACGACGGCGCCATCTGGCGATGCGCGCCGTCGCGACCGATGACAAAAGGCATCCGACCGATGACGACGTCACGTCGCGACGCGCGACGCTCGATCGCCGACGATGAAGGTGGCGGTGTTCGGCTCCGGGTCCTTCGGCACCGCCATGGCGTGCGTCGTCGCTCGCAACGGACACGACGTCGTCGTCTTGACGCGACGAGAGGATGTCGCGACGAGCATCAACGAACGGCATCGAAATCCGAGCCATCTCTCCGACCACGAACTCCCGAGTAACGTGCGTGGGACGACGAATCCGAGGGACGCGATCGAGGGGGCGAGCGCCATCGTGCACGCGATCCCGATGCAGAGCACGGAGGGGTTTCTGAGAGACGTGGAGACGCTGGTGAAGGCGTCGGGGGCGATTTTCGTGAGCACGAGTAAAGGATTACGCGAGGATACGCTCGAGTTGATGCACGATCTCTTGGCGCGAGTGTTGGGAAAAGATCACCCGTGCGCGTTTTTCGGTGGTCCGACGTTCGCGAAGCAATTGGCGGACGGAACGCCGAGCGGTGGGGTGATGGCGGCGAAGACGATGGCGACGGCGGAGCGCGCGGCGGCGTTATTCTCGGGACCGGCGATGCGCGTGTATCCGAGCGTGGACGTCGTCGGCGTGGAGATAGGTGGGGCGCTGAAGAATGTGATCGCCATCTTGGCCGGTGGGTTGGAGGGGATGGGATTGGGCGTGAACGCGCAGACGCTGTTGGTGACGCGCGGATGTCGAGAGATTACGCGACTCGGCGTCGCCATGGGCGCGAAGGAGCACACGATGGCGGGATTGTCGGGAATAGGTGATCTGATGCTCACCTGTCTCGGGGACGCGTCGAGAAATAAGGCGGTGGGAATCGCATTCGGACGCGGCGAGAAGATTGAGGATATTTTGAACGAACGCGCGCGGTCGTTGCAAGGCGTCGCCGAGGGCGTCACCACGGCGCCGGCGGCGGAAAGATTGGCGAAAAAGTTGGGCGTCGCGGCGCCGATGATTTCAACGTGCGCGGCATGTCTTCGTGGCGAGCTCGACGCGAAGGGGGCGCTTCGGCGATGCATGACGCTGCCGATTAAACCGGACGAGCCTCTGAGAAAGAGCAGCCGGAACAGAGCGCTTTCATGTCTAGCCAACGTCGGCTGCGCCCTTCTCGGCGCACTCTTGGGCACCGTCGCGCAGAGGCAACGACATAGCAAATAAGTAACATAGTAATACAAAGCTGGCGCTAGCTAGTCAACATCTACACGTGATGTTAATCGATCTTTTTGAGCGTCGCAATCAGTCCCAACGCCACACGCGCTTCCGTGACGATTTGCAAAGAGTTGGCGCCGGTACCACCGTCCGGTGCAAAATCTGACAGCGTCTGCCAAATCTCTTTCGCGTCATCTCTGTCGTCCGGCACCATCGCCCGCAGCGCGCTCAAATTGGACGACGCTTGCGCCATGCACTTTGTCATCGCGCGAGCGTCCTGGATGCCGCTGACGAGCACAGAGATGGCGTCCGCCTCGCCGGACTCTGCACCCTCCACGGCATCGACGTGATCTTGTGTGGACATCTTGAACACCCTCGAAGAGCACGCGCAGGATAGACGAGCGATGAGCGCGCGCAGCGCGGTGCACCGAAAACTAAAATCCGCGTCCGACGCGTCGTACCACGCCTCACACACCTTGCGCACGTAATCCGCGAAATTAACGTCGTCTCGATAATTTTGCTTCTTCTTCTTATCGTCTACAGTCATGGACGCCGCCTCGACGAAATACACAACCGCCTCCGTGTACAGACGAAGCACGCGCAGTTTGCTTCGAAAGTCTTCCTTCGTCTTCACTCTCTTCTTCAACTCATCCGCCGTCTTCTTCAACTCCCTCGCCGTCGAGTGCGGATCATTCTTCCTCGCGCGCGCACCGCTCTCCACACCGCCCGCACCGACGACGACGCTCTTCGTCTGCTCGCTGCTCCTTGTCGTCGTCGTCGTCGTCGTCGCGCTTGGAGACGCCTTGGCCGCCGAGCCCGCGCGCAAACGCCCCTTCCCCCACGACTCCATCAACGGACTCACGCTCTGCGTCGGCGTGTGCGACGTCGGCGTCGACGTCTTTACCTCCCCATCCTCGCGCTCGGGACCGCGCGCCGGCTCACGCTCGCGTTTTCGAATGCGCGGCGGCAAGTTTGAATTTCCAGACGCATTCTTCGCCGCCGTCGCCGTCGCCGTCGACGCCGTCGTCGTCGTCGTCGTCGTCGTCGTCCACGGGAACTCGGCGCGCGCGGGATCCGCCACGTCGCATCGTTCGGACGCCATCGCGCGTCGACCGTCACCCGTCGCGCGCGCGCGTGTGCGGCGATTATTCATCACGATGCCGGTTCGTGGGATTTTTTTGGAATTTTTTCGAATTTTTTGGAATTTTTCTCCGAGCGCCTTCTACGGCGCCTTCGACACCGCGCGCGCGAGGCGTCTCTCGGGAAAACGAGGATCGCGCGATGGGAAGACATGTTTTTTTACAACCTCACGCGCCTCGAAGCGCTCGCATGCTCGCGTGCACGTCGTCGATGAACGCGAGCCATTCTCGACACTTGTGAGCGTTCGTCTCCGCCTCGAGCGCGGCGCGCGCCGATTCAAGTTTCCCCTCCAACGCGCGAAGTGTTCGAACCGATGATTCGTCGATGGCGTCGCGAACGGTTCGAGCGGTGTCTCGCGACGCGTCCGCGGATCCCGCGGCGGCGGCGGCGGTGCCCGGCGGCGGTTGAGGCGCCGCGGCGGGCGACGACGCTCGCACGAACAACTCGTGTCGAACGCAAAACACTTCTCCCGCGCGATCTCGAACGAGCGGAGTGGCGCATCCCGGCATCGGACACGAATCTCTCGTGAGCACCCATCCCTCTAATAACTTATCCGCCACTCGAGACGAGACGTCGACGTTTTTGCTCGGGTTCGCCGCCGTCACCGCCGCGTCGGCCATCATCGCTCGAACGCGTCTCTGTTCGTCATCCTTGCCGTCGCTCGCGACGCTCGCGTCGTCGGCGATGATTCCACCGCGATCGCGCGCACCGTGTTCGCGATCGTAAAGCCCCACGGAGGCGTCCGCGCGCGCGCAATAGTACGCATCGCCCGCACCGGGCTCGAGCATGAGCGGACACCTACACGACGCCACCGGGCAATGTTCCGCCGTGAGCGTCCATCCGCGAAGCAGACGATCGGCGATGCGCGCACTCCCGCCGTCCTCGGGCGCGGACATGACGCGCGCGCGCGCGAGCGGGTCTGGCGCCTCCCTCTCGGAGTCGACGTCGTGACTTCGATGCGCGCGTTCGCCGCGCTGGCGGCGTCGCTCGCGCTCGTCTCGCGCGCGTTCGTCGGACATCGCGAACCTTACGATCATCAGGCGCGCGCGGGCGACGCGATCGCGTCCTCCTCGCGCGCGGGCGTCCCGTGCAACTCGTCTGGTAACTAACTTTTACTCGCATTTTTCGACGCGGCAGACGCGCGCGTACGAGCCGCGATTCACCGCGCCGTGGCGCGGTCGCGCGGTCGTCGACGCGTTCTTTTCTCCAGACTCGAGCGCGCGGGCGCTCGCCTCGCTCGTCGCTTCGGCGAACGAAACAATAGACGTGTTCACGCCGAGCGCGGCGAGTTGGAGCGGATGTTCTACGCGCCGTCGCGGATGCTCGGGGTGCTCGCCGACGTACGTGATGCGAGAGGAGCGGTTCGTGCTGTTTCGCGAACTGTTAAACGCGCGTCACGATCGAGGCGTGCGCGTGCGCGTGTTGACGAATACGTTCGACGACGAGCGAACGTGCGCCGGCAAGGTGACGCCGCTCGGATTTTTGGCCATGACCGCCGAGGTTGCGACGTTTTCGACGACGACGTTCCAGCACGCCAAGAGTATCGTCGTCGACGGCAAACGCACCGCTATCTCGAGTGTAAACTGGAGCAGGGGGAGCTATCTCGCGAACCGCGAGGCTGGCGTTGTGTTGCTCTCGACGGAAGCGGCTGCGTTCGTGACGTCTGTGTTCGAGTACGATTGGAAACGTGCGACGCCGTGGACGCCGTCGACCGACGGCATCGACGAGGACGATATTCGAATGATGCGAAACGCGACGCGATTGGAACCGTTTCCGGTGCCGAGTTTTAACCGGTCGCACTACGTGCCAAAACGCGCGACGTATCTCGCAGACGTCGCAGTGGCGACGAGTCCCGACGCCGGCGCGACCGTCATGCGCGAGGCGCTGTTATCGACGAGACGATCGCTTCGCGTGTATACATACCAGATCACGGATGTGGGCATCGCGGACGTAATTCTCGATTTGATGCGCAAGCGAAACGTGAGCGTTTCGATGGTTTTATCGCGCGCCATTTACATGGACTCGGATAGAAAGGCGTCAACGAAGGTCGTGGAGTATATGCGCGATATTACTGCCCGTGAAAACGGTACGATGACATTTCGCTCGTCTCCGCACGTATTCAGGTACGCGCATCTGAAGGTGCTGATTGTCGACGACGAGCGAGTGGTAGTCGCAACGGGCAATTTATCGCCGAGCGATTTACCGTGGCCGATACCGCGCAGTTTCGAACCGGCGAGCGTCGGCGGCCGATCCATCAACAGAGATTTTGAGGTCGTCATCGATGACCGTCGCGTGGCAAACGCGTTCAGACTTCTCTTTGAAGGAGATTCGCGCGACGGTACGGCGTACAAACCGCCGACAAAATTCTGATTCGATTCACGCCAATCTACCATGAAAACACTACAACTACCAACGCAAATAGAGACGCCTACGACCACTAGACACATAGACATTCAACAGCAACGTGCACTCACGATGACGCATCATCGATCACCTTTCTCTTCTCCTTCTCCTCAATCTTGTGCGCGATTCTCCGCGCGAAAATCAACGCCAAACAACACCCGACGCCGACGCCCAGCCACACGCGCGACGACCGTCCACCCTTCATCTCCACACCCAACGATCCACGCGAACCTATCGATGGCGCCGCGCTCGCTCTCGCCGCGCGTCTCGCCGCGAGTAATTCATCCAGCGTCTGTCGAGACTCGGCGTCGAACGCCCGTCCCGACGCCGCGCGCGCGTGTCTCGTCTGATTAATCTCGTTCCACTCCCTCGCCGGCGCCACGCCTGACGCCTTGCTCGCGCTTCGCTCGCGCCACGCGCGCGCGGCGCGTAATCTCGCGCGCATGCCCGGTCCGTACACCTCATCCTGAGGATCGGATTCGGCGCCCCGACGTTTCAAGAGCGTCTCGTACGCCTCCTTGAGCTCGTGGAAAGCATCCTCGCTCTCGGTCCCGTCGCTCCTCGTGTCCGGATGCAGCGCCTTGGCCCTGACGCGAAATTGTTTTTTAATCTCGTCGACCTCGGCGCCCTCGGCGACGCCGAGAACGTCGTGGGGATCGCGCGCTCGGTTGGTCATTCGACCGAGGCGGCGTCTGCGGCGGTTGGAGGCGCGAGAGCGCGCATCGGGTGGAGGAGCTACGAATAAATACTAAAACAACACTTGACGCGCAATGCGCGCGCATACTATGATGACTATCGCGAGAGACGGCTCCCTCTCGCGCGCTAGACGACGGCGCCGAGTCCGAGTTGCTCTCGAAGAAATTCGGCGACGACGAAGGTGACCATGGTCTGCGGCCCCAATCGAAGGTAATTCGCGCTGAATCCTCGAAACAAACCGAGCGGACCCTGTTTGGTCAAAACGTCGGCGAAGGTTCGAGCGATGGAGGCGCCCTCGCCGACGTACACTCGCGTCTTTATCATGTCTATGGGGTTGGTGGTGAACGTCGTCACGACGCCGGTGAGCGACGCCACAGCGAAGTGCAACGCCACGCCCTCGGTCGCCACGCCCATGTCGATCACTCGACGCTTCGTCTCCCCATACGTCACCACCTGTGTCGCCGTCAATACCGCGGATCGACTCATCGCGAGCGCGCTGCCGCGCCATAGACTCCTCGCGCCGTCCTCTCGCACCGCTCGCCGCAGGTGTTTCCACGTGCTCGCCCGCGCCGTCGCGTTTTGCATGCGCGTCTTGAGCAACTCGGTCGGATTCAACGCCGCCGCCGCCAACGCACCGGAGGTTGCGCCGGCGAAGAGACGCGTCGACACCCTCGGCGCGCGCTCGTCGTCGCCCCTCGCCGCGCAATACGCCCCGAGCGCGGGCTCGTACAGACCCAACCGACATCCACCGTACAGCACCGCTCGCACCACCGCCGGAGACATCCCTCGCCAAAACGCGCCCACGCCCTCCTCTCGCGCGATCGCCGCCGCCGTGCGCGCCAACCCCCTCGCGCGGGCGCCCGCGTGCTCGGCCGTCTGCAGGCGCACCTTGAGCACATCGAGCGGGTTCGTCACCGTCGTCGCGCACGCGACGCTCGCGCCGCTCACGAGCACGCGCGTGGCGACGTCATCGACGGGCCGCGATTTCGCGTCGCGCGCGGCGTCGCGCGCAGACGCCATCGCGCGCGCGACGCGCGTCGAGGTCTCGAGTCGATGAGAACTCACCGCGCGTGCCAGTGACCGACGCGCGCCGGACATGTCCATCGATCTCTTCGCCAAGCTCAGCGCGCAGAAACCGCGCGCGTCTCGACGCGCGTCGATCCCGCGCCGCCCGTCGCGCGCCGCGCCGTCGACGTCCGCGGACGAGGACGCGACGGTTCATCTCGACGCGGACGAGGATGCGGTGCCGTCGACGGCGCGACGCAAGCGACTCGGACCGTCCGTGTCCATCGTCGGCGACGGTGAGGGCGAAGAGGTCGTCTCTCGCGTCGTGCCCACGCCGAGCAGTCGCCTTCGTCCGCCGTTGGCGACGGTGCGCGCGAACACGATGGATTCGTCGGCTCGGGGGAAAGAACGCCGAAACGATGAGGACGACGACGAGGACGACGACGACGCGGAGAACGACGACACGAGCGGGGAGCTGATGCAAGACGCTGAACGCAGTCACACGTCGGTGACATGCTCGCCGAGCGAGGCGCGGGGCGAGGACGATCGCGCGACGGAACCGTTGCCCAGAAAGACGAACGCGAGGACGACGACGAGGACGCCGGTGGCGGGAACGAAATTCGACGAACAGTTGAAGCTCGCGGACGCCACCAAGGCGTGTCTGTTGGAGACGGTTCGAGCGATTCGGGGACAAGGAATGGATCCCGCGCGCGTGTTCGCGTCGTTGGCGAAGACGACGGGCGCGCGAGAGGGAAGCGAGGACGGGTTTGACGCGTTGGCGCGCGCCATCGACGCGTTATCGCCGGTGGTGCGACCGGTGGATGGGAAACGATTGAGCTTTTCGGCGGTGACGCCGACGTCTGCCGGTGCAGCGCGCGAGGCGGCGCGCGCGGTGGCGTGCGACGTGAGCGAGGATGTGTCGTTCGGTTCAGTCGGGGAGAGTTTCGAGCAAACGGCGGACGAGGAAGTGGTGGAGGAGGAAGGGACGTTTCCGACGTGCGAATGCGGCGAGGAAAACTGCACGCTCGTCGGGATGCACGTTCGGGGAGGTCCTTTCTCGCTTCCGGCGCCCGATGTCCCGTCGAGAGCTGAACGGGACGTCACGGAATCGATAGTCGAAACCGACGAAGAGCGCGAAGACGAAGAAGAATCCATCGCGGGAACGGAAGTCGATGACGTCGAAACGTTGGGTGCGGCTGTGGACGCCTTGGACCTGGTCGACGCAGAGAGCGAAGATAAGACTGCGGTCGTGGATGAATTGGTGATCGAAGAAGCGCGCATCGATGATGAAGAAGAACGCGTCGAGGAAGTCTTCGAGGCGCCGGTTGCGCAAATCGGCACACACATTCGTTTCGAAGATTCTCCGCTCGTCGCCAGCGACGTCTCGCGTTCCCCGCTCGTTTCTCCGGACGCCCGTCGACCGAGAAATCGAACGGCTCGTCGCGGGGCGATATTGGATAGCGACGAGGAGGACTCCTCGGAAGATGAATCGAGTGAAACGAACGAAGACGACGACGTGTCGGCTCCCACCGTGAGTACGCGCCCGCGTCGAGCGGCGACGCGTAAACCGTCGTTCGCATTCAGAAATGCGTTTGTCGATGATGAACTCTCTGGAAGTGAAGAATTTGAATATGATGAGGAAATACACACGAGTGACGATGACTTCATTGATGACAAGGAGGACGAGGACGACGGTGAATACCGAGTGGAATACGACAGCGACTTGGAAAACGTCACCCCCGCGCCACGAAAGCCGATGGCGGACACCGATCTGAGCAAGGAAGTCGCTGAAAAGTTAGTTATCGATGAGTACAGTCCCTCGAATCTGCACACTCCGACGCCGCCGAAAGAGCTCTCGCCCACGTCGGCGGTGAAAGCTTTCAGACCTCCGCCTTCGCACAGCAAAGCTCTGCAATCGGCTCTGAAGAGCGTTGCAAAGAAGGGACATGAAAAATTTAACTTCAACCGTCACAAGGAGTCGCTGACGACCGCTTTATTTGAAGAGTTCAACGAAAATGTCTTCGGCGGCGCTCTCCCGCGGGACTTTGCCATCACTTGGAACAACAAGTTACTCACGACTGCGGGTCTGACGCATTACAAGCGCTCTTCAGAGTACGGCGAGACGACGTATAGCGCTCGCATCGAACTCAGCACGAAGGTTTTGGACACCATAGAAAAGCTTGAAGCGACTCTGTTGCACGAGATGTGTCACGCCTCGGCTTGGCTCGTCGACAAGACGGCGAAGCCTCCGCACGGACCAGTCTTCAAAAAGTGGGCACAACTCGCGATGTCCGTGTACCCTGAAACGTGCGTCAGTACGTGTCACGCCTACACGATCCATCAGCCGTACAAGTGGCGATGCACTAGAGACTGGTGTCAACAAGAATACGGTAGACACAGCAAGTCCATCGACATCACAAAGAAGGGATGCGGCGCGTGCGGAGGAAAGTTGGAATATCTGGGCAAGTTCAAGAAGAATGGAGACGTCGTGCAGTCGCGCGCACCGACTGCTTTTTCTTTATTCGTCAAGGAACATTTCAAGGATACCAAGAGCAAACTCGGCGCCTCCACGCCGCACAAAGACGTCATGAAGCACCTGTCTCAACGATGGAAATCTGAAGCGGACAAGGAGAACGTCGAAATCATCGACGTCTCTGAATAGAACGCATACGCAAAACGTAGATACGAATCATTTGACGGTGTTCGAACGTGCACCGCGCTGCGACACGCGCGCGTGAGCGAGAGGGACCGACATTGCTTGTAGTAGAAATGTGGGTAAAATAAAAAAATCAGCCTCTGGTCAGAATAATAAACATGAAGTCGCGAGTAGTCACGCGACATAAACAATGATCGTAATGATCGTAAGAACGAGTGGGGCTTGTCTAAAGCTAAATACTGGGGGGTATCTCTAAACGTTCACATGTGGTTGAAATCCGCCGCGTTCGGCGGGACGGCTTTCCTCGTCACCGTCTGAATCACTTGGCGCAGCATCTGGTTCTCTCGTTCCAGAGTCGCCACGCGGTTCTCTAATTCGTGCAAATGTCTCGCCTTTTGCGCCTCGGTGTGCTCGAGCGATGCCAAGTACGCCTTCTTCCGCTCTCTCGCCTGTTGCGCCGACACGCGGTTTCTCAGTAAACGCTTCAACCTCTTTCGTTCCTTTTCATCCGTGATCGTACTCAGTCGCTCCTCGTCCGCCTTGACGCTCAACGCCGTGTTCCCGTGCGGAACATGCGACATCCCTCGCATCGCAAACCCCACGTAACTCTCCTCCTTGGCTCCCGACGCCGCGCTCGCGCTTCGCCCGCCTCTCGCCCCCGTCGCCTTGGTCGCCTTGGTCGCCGCCGCCTGCGTCGCCGACGCCTTCACGCCCGCGTTCGATCGTCTCGAGCGTCCACCGCCGTTACTCCCCGTCGTCATCCCCGTCGACGTGCTCGCGCTGCTCGTCTGTCCGACCGGCTGAAACGCCGTCGCGGTGAACGCGCTTCGCGCTCGGGACTCTCGCGTGCCGACCAGTGGCATTCCGGGCGTTCGCGCCGTCGCTCGCGCTCGACCTCGCGAGCGCTCGCGCGACGCGCGTTGCGGACGAAAAACGCGACGAGTAAATTCAGTCGCGTGGCGTCGCGCGCTCGGGACTCTCGCGCGAGAGGCTCGAGCGTCTCGCGCGGACGTCGTCGTGTGCGGATTGTCGACGTCACTCGACCGACCGACCAGCCTGGCCCGGGACGTGGGGACTCGTGGGGAGTCAGGACTCGTCGGTGTGGGTGTGGGCCCGTCGGGCGTCGAGGCGAACGACGCGCGCGCGAACGACGCGTCGCGCGGTCGAGCGGGCGCGTCGTCGTCGGCGTCGGTGACGACGCGCGCGATGTCTCTCGCGAGAGGGTCGACGCGTCGCGCGAGCGAGAGGTGTGGGCGCGCGACCGTCATCACCATCATCACATCGTCATCGCGATGACGAGCGTTTTCTCTTCTTTTTCAGTTTCTGTACAAAAGGTTGTCGGCGGTGTTGTTGTCTAGAGGAAGGGCTAATAACACGGCGTCGCTCGCCGTGGAACGATCTGCGGCGGTGACTATGACTAGTACGCCGCGACGCCGTAAATCGGACCTCTGATGCGACGGGCGAGCTGTAAATCTTTGGGCATGATGGTGACGCGTTTGGCGTGAATCGCGCACAGGTTGCAGTCGTCGAAGAGATGTACCAAAAAATCCTCCGTCGCCTCCTGTAACGCCAACAAACTCTCCGCCGTGTATCGCAACGGTTCAGGGGAGAGTTCGTTAGAGATCTCTCGCACCAATCGCGCGAAGGGCATCTTTCGAATCAACAGATCCGTCGTCTTTTGGAATCGTCTAATCTCCTTGAGCGCCAACGTGCCGGGACGATAGCGGCGCTTCTTCTTGTCTACTACGTCTGTGCGCGAACGAGGGCGAGTCGACCAGAGATCCCGCGTCGTCAGTCACCCGTCGTCGTCGTCCACGCGCGTTGCATCGGCACCGCGTCGCGCATCGAGTCTCGACCGAGCGCGCGCGCGTCGCCCGCGGCGTCGCGTCTCGGCTGAGAAAATTTGAAATTCGAGCCCATTCTGACGCATCCTCGTTCGCGTCGCGTCGTCGTTCGCGTCGCGTCACGTCGCGTCGATCGAACGCACCTCGTCTCTCGACGCCATCCGCGCCCGATAATCGTCTCTGCGGCGCCTGCGCGGAGCGACGCGCGTCGTCGTCGTCGTCGTCAGTCGGTCGTTTGGTTTTTGAATTTTCATCGTCGAGGGCGCGATCGAGACCGACGCGTCTCGCGCGCGTCTCGTCCCGCGACGCGAGGACGCGTGCGACGCGCGCGACGAATTTGTCCCGCGCGAAGAATGTGTCGCGCGATCGACGCGCGCGCGCACCTTGAAGCGCTTTCCGTGTAATCGACGCGCCATCGCGGGCGCGCGTCGCGTTCTGTCGTATTGACGCGTGTTTTTCCCGATGTATTCATCTCGTGGATGGGGCCGGCGCGTCAGACGACGACGGCGGACGCGTGAGGCGACGAGTCGCGCGGACGAGACGACGCGAGCGCCATGGCGAACGCGACCGATCCGCTCGCCAAGAGCGTGCGCGGGATGGATCCGCAGGTGCGCGCGAGGCGGTTCGATTCGGACGAAGACTGATTCGAGGCGTGAGGACGGCGGTGTTGAATGAACCGCGAGCGTTCGTGCGTGCGCGCGCGAGAGAGAGAGGGGGGGAGAGAGAGAGGGAGACGACCGACGCGCGCGGAGACTGACGACGTGTGCGTGCGCGACGACGCAGAATCTCATGGAGCGCATCACGAGGGATAAAGTGTACGCCATGACGTATTGGAAGGAGAAGTGCTTCGGCGTGAGCGCCGAGGCGTTGGTGGATTTGGCGGTTGATCTTCGCGCGGTGGGTGGGATCTACGGTGGGAACAATCGAGCGACGGAGTTTTTGTGCTTGACGTTGAAATTGTTACAGATTCAACCGGAAAAGGAGATCATTTTGGAGTTTATCAAGAACGAGGACCACAAGTACGTGCGTCTGCTCGGCGCGTTTTACATGCGCTTGGTGGGCAAGCCGACGGACGTGTACCAGTACTTGGAACCGTTGTTGAACGATTATAGAAAAGTACGGTATCGAAGTAAGGATGGTGGGTACGTCCTGACGCACGTGGATGAGTTCGTGCACAATCTGTTGACGAAGGATATGTTTTGCGACGTGGCGCTGCCGAGAGTGCCGCATCGTCAGGCGCTGGAAGCCGCGGGAGCGCTCGAGCCGAGAGTCAGCGCGCTCGAGGAGGACATCGTAGATTTAGAGGAACAATTAGAACAAGCCGTGGAGGAAGCGATAGGAAGAGAGATGAAGATGGATGTCGACGAAGGCAACGAAAAACCGACATCCGCCGGCGGCGACGGCGCGACGACGGGCAAACGCCGACGCGAGGAGGGCGAATTGGACGACGCGCACGCTCCATCGCACAAAACGAGCGCGCGGGAACCGACGCATCGCCACGATGAACGACGCGAGAGACGACGCAGTCGATCCCGATCGCCCCCCGCGCGTCGCGCGTTTGACGACGATAGTCGGGACTTCAAAGAGAAGAAGGAGAAGAAGGAGAAGAAAGAAAAGAAGGAGAAAAAGGAAAAGAAAGACAAATCTGCAGACATCGATCCCGAGATCGCGGAGGCGAATGCGATTCGCGCCAAGCTCGGTTTAAAACCCCTTCGCGGATAGACGTTGTCACGAGGACGGACGTGCCAATCTGCGACTGAACCAGAGTTTTGGATTCGACGAATATCGCTCGTGGACGGTGTAATAGCTGTGTATGTAATTTTAAAAAGCCATTTGGCGTTACGCCCTACGTACGCGCGTGTCATGGATTGTTGATTCATTTTCTTTATTAAAACATCAAACTCTCCGAACGCGTCGGCGCGCGCGCGAGGGAGGGGGTCCGCGTCGCCCGACGCTCGACCCCCGCCGGCGCGCATGGTTAATTAAAGACGCGTCCAGCTTTTGAGTTTCGTGGAATAGTGCAGACGTGTACTACGAGGACATCAATAACGTTACTTGGCCATCATCATCTTGACGAACTCTTCGTAGTTGACTTCCCCGTCGCCGTCGACGTCGGCTTCGCGAATCATCTCATCCACCTCTTCATCCGTGAGCTTCTCCCCCAAGTTGGTCATCACGTGTCGAAGTTCCGCGGCAGAGATGGTACCATTACCATCCTTATCGAACACCTTGAACGCCTCTTGAAGCTCTTCCTCGCTGTCCGTATCCTTCATCTTCCTCGCCATGAGGTTCAAGAATTCTGGGAAATCGATCGTACCGTTTCCATCCGCGTCGACCTCGTTGATCATGTCTTGCAATTCAGCCTCGGTCGGGTTTTGTCCGAGAGATCGCATCACGGTGCCGAGCTCCTTCGTCGTGATCGTGCCGTCGCCGTCCTTATCGAACAACGCGAACGCCTCCTTGAATTCGGCGATCTGTTCATCCGTCAAATCCGCAGCCATGGTGCCTGCGATTCGTTACTGGTACTGTGCGCACGGGGCGTTCGTCGACGAAGAACCTCGCGAACGGTGTGATGCGAATCGATTCGTTCGAGTCGCGCGCGGACGTGCGTTCGTTCGTCCGAGTGTGACGCGGCGTTCGTCGCCGTCGTCGTCGTCGTCGTCGCACCCCAGTCCGTGGACAATTCATCCCGTTCAAAACGAAACGGCGAGTCCTGACCCGACGACCGAGGGGGGTCCGAGGCGACACTCGGACCGGTCGTCGAACGACCAGTCGTCCCGTCCCGGAGCACTGCTTTTACGTGCGCGTGCGATTATTTTTGTGATTGGCGTTTGATCCGTGTTGTATGATCATGTGAAGCGTGTTGAGTCACGATCGGTCGAGAGTCCCTCCGACGCGGTGGCAGGTTTTTCCTCGTCCACCTCGTCGACGCCGCGTCGACGCGACGACGGATGCGTCGGTCGTCGCGACACACTCGAACGCGCGACGCGATCGAGCGAGGCGCGCGCGAAGGACGACGACGACCGACCGACGCGACTCTTCGACCTCCGACGAACCGACGGGGTGCGAGACGAGAGACGCGCATCGTCTCCTGAACGAGGCGTGAAAAAGGGATAGGATGACGTATGCGATGACGATGACGACGGCGAGCGCGAGCGCGAGCGTCGTGGGGGCGTCCCGACGCGCGATGGGCGGGAAGAGCGTGCGCGCGTCGACGATTGCGTCGATCGGTGGCGCGAGACGCGAGCGCGTGGTGACGTACGCTGGGAAGGGGAGAGGCGCGGGCCGACGCGGGGGACCGGCGTCGCAGATGCAGCAGCAAGTCGAGCAATTCATGCCGCCGATCGATCCGGATAACGAACAGTTTGTGATTTACGTGCGATCGAAGCGAGGTATCAAGGCGTGGTATCCGCTCAACGTCGTCACCGGTGGAAGCGCGGCGAACACGTTGGTGAAGGGATTGGAGAGCGACATGTCGAAGGAGATGGCGAAGAAGTCGTTGTCGCAAAACATCGGCAAAGCCATCTACAAGGATATGGATGCGATCGAAAAGGTTGCGCGATCGATGCCGATGTTGAAGCAAGCGAAGGAAATCGAGTACGGTTTCGGCGTGTTGGACAAGGAGAACCCGCGATCGATGTTTTCCCCGTCCGCGGACAAGGTTTGGTTGATTCCGAGCGAGGAGGAGTGCGAGACGCCGGCGGATAAGATGACGCAAGCGGCCGACAACTTGAAAAAGATGTTCGGACAATAGGCGGCGCTCATTTGAAACGTGTCATACACATACATTCATATCATTACATACGTACAAGCGCGCGTTTATTCATTCGTATCCTTCTCGACGTCGACGACGGCGTTTACTCGGCGGCGCCGTCGGCGTACGCGAATCGATGACCGGGCGTGAGCGTGATCTCGCCGTACGGTTCGTTTTCGTCTTGATACGCCGTGAGATAATCTGCGCCGACGAGGACGAGCGTCTGGTAAAACAGACGAGCCGCCTTCGCGCGCGAGAGATGGTTGATGACGCATAAATCCGTGAGACTGACGCTCTCCATCTCCGTATCCGTCTTGGCAGAGGTGAAGACGGCGCGGGAGAGAAACTGTAAGAGATTCATCGATGCCTTCCCGATATCACGTGGTAAAGCTCCGGCATAATAGTCGTCTTCTTCCGTTTCCAGAAGGGACGGCTGCGTCGGCGTCGTCGTGTGACGACGACGCGAACTTCCGGGCTTGCTGAAATCGAGCTCTTCGCCGAGAATATCATCGTAGTTTTCGGGAATGGGGAACGCGTCTTCCGGCTCTTCTGGAATGAACGCCGCGACTTTTGATCCACTCTCGAAACCTAGCCCAGAGCTTCGACCAGATTTGAAGTGCGTCGACGGCGTCTTGTCGCGATTGAAGAAGCCGGCGAAAGAGCCGGGAGTGGACTTTTTCGCAGAGTGCACAGCGCGCATCTTCTCAGCCGATCGAATGTTTCCGTGTTCGTCATACATCATGTCGTAAAGTCGTCTCTGTTCATCGTCACTTTCGTAAGCATCTGGAGGTGGGGCGTTCGCAAACTGTTCAAAGGCGAAGCGAGCGGCTGGATCCGAGACGAAGAGGCCGAGAGCGGATCGAGCGCAAATCGAGGCGTTCGTCATGAACACCGGCGCGTGAAAGAAGAAATCGCGTTCGGCGTCGGTACCGTTAATGGCGGTCTCGGCATCGTCCAAATCTGGACGGTCGAGCACGATGTCATCCGTCTTCGCGAGCCAATGGCGGAAAACGTCGGCGCCGATGTGCGTTTGCTCGTCGAAGATGAACACGCGAGACCGAGCCAAATGCGCGACGCGTCGCTTCTTCATCACGGGGTCCGGAAGAGCCATCAATCGTGCAGCCTCCGCCTCACGCTCTCGCATGCGCTTCAACTGCGTACCGATGGGTTCCTCTTCGAGCGGATATTCATCCTCCGCGGCGAGCGGCAGCTGTTCGTCGATCGTTTCATCGGGGCGCGCTATTTGAAAATCCATGTATTCTTCGTCGTCGTCGTCGTCGTCGTGCGCGCCCACGCGTCGTCCCGCGTGAAACTGCATATCGCAATCGTATTCTTCATCCATGCGCGCGTACTCGTCATCCATCGGCATTTGTAGTTCCAAGAGATTGATGTGATCGTCGTCGCGCACCGTGTGTCGATCGCCGACGACTTCGAATGCCGCCTCCAACTGTTCGCTCGCCGCCATCTGGAACGCCTGGGATTCGTACTGCGACACGTGCACACGCTCAAACTCTGGTCGCGCTAAAATGTCATCGTCGTACGCCACCGTCATCGTCGCGCGCGCGTCGCGTCCACCCTCCGTCTCCTCGAGTAAATTTCGATCGCGACGCGTCGACGACGACGACAACGCGTTCAAACGCGCAAGCGTCTTCATACAATCGTCGTACAAGAAACGAACCTTTCTCGAGTACAACGCCACGACACCGCGCATCAACAGAGCCGCTAATCGAAGCGCCTAAAAAGCGACAAAAAGAACGGATACCCGTCCTCTCTCGCGCGCGAGAGAGCGACCGGGGGGAACGTCGTCGCCGGTCAGTCTTCCCCCTTCAACCCCACACACAAAACCCATCGTCACGCACCAGCGGCGACGGCGGATTGATGATGGTCCGGCACGTCTCGTTGATTGAAATCGTGTGCGTCTTATTCCGCGTCATTCGATCCGCCTTGTCCGGTTGATTCGCCAGTATCTGCGTTCGAACGCGTCCATCCGTCAGTCTTCGTCTTCACCCACCTCGAGGCACCGAGACGACGACGAACGCACCCATATCTGCCCGAGCGCGCCCTTGGCGCACAGGAGCTCGCTCGAATAAAACATGACGTAATTTTCTCCGTCTCTCGTCGCCTTTTCGCACCCTCGCGCGCGTCGCGTCGCCCGTCGCGAGGCGTCGACTGACGACCGACTCGGCGCTTACCTCGGCGACCGACCGACCGACCGACCGACCGACCGGGTGCAGGTCGGCGTCGTCGTCGTCGTCGTCAGACGCGCGCGCGATGACGACGGCGATGGCGCACGCGAGGCAGATGCAAGATAAACTTCGCGAGGAGTCTCGAACGTACGAGACGTTGGCGGAGGGTGCGTGGACGACGACGACGACGAGGCGCGCGAAAGAGAGAGAGAGATGCGAGCGATTTCTTTGTCGGCTGGGAAGAAGATGAGGAAGACGATGACGGGCGAGTGAGAGACTGACGAGACGCGAGAGCGCGTAGAGATGAATGCGAATATCGTCGCGCGTCAACAGGCGCAGCAACAGTTGAGCGAGAACGAGATGGTGCTCAAGGTGCGTCGAGCTCGATCGCGGCGGCGTTGACTTTTTCCCGACTGACGACGGTTTCGTCCTTCTTCGTAGGAGTTGGAAATTTTGGAGGACGACGCCAAGGTGTATAAACTCACGGGACCGGTGCTCATCAAACAAGATCTCACCGAGGCGCGCGGGAACGTGGAGAAGCGATTGGATTACATTCGAGCGGAGAATGAGCGGTTGGAGAAGGCGTCGGCGGAGCTCGAAAAGAAGCAGCGCGACAAGCAGCAGGGCATCATCGAGTTGCAGCAGAAGATGATGCAGCTGGCGAATTCGAGCGGGGAGGGCGCGTGAGCGATGTGTCGTTATACAGTAGAGTAGCTATTAAGAATGTCAATCAATGAGTCTAGGATTTTCGTACATCTATCGGCTGCGATGCTGCGAGCGGTTTTTCAATAATCGGAGAGACTGTCGCGCCTTGGCGACGCGTTCGCTGTATTCGCGCTTACGAATCGTCTCGGCGTGGTTTATTCGAATGAACTCGAGTCGTTTTCGCTCCAACAACAAACGTTGGTTCTCTGCGGACGTGGTTACTTCTCTGAGCGTCTTCTCGCGAGCGCTCTGCGCGGCGAAGATGGGCACCATTTCGTCCTTGTACGCCTCAAACTCGCCGATGGATTTCGACGCGCGCGACACAAACTCCTCATCTTTGACGCTTAAGAGTTTCATCGGGAACGGATCCGGAGCGAGATCGTACTGTTCTAAGAACGTGTGTCTCGGTCGAATCCGTTGATCCAAGGAGAGCGAGAAATACGCGGGGTACTTGACGCACGTGTCCTTCGTGCCTCCGAGCTTGTCCGTCAAGTACTTGTACTTGGGACGAAGCGAATCCTCCACAGAGAGCGAAAAGAATTGCGACAGTCGAGTGACGGTGAGCGCAGCTTCGCTGTCGTTCATTCCGATGTCACCGAGAAACTTGAGCTTCTCTTCCAAATTATCGAATGAGTAGTGTAACATTTGCGGATGTCGAGTGAGCATCTTCACGACGTTTTCGTCGCTAATGCCGAGATCGCGCAAAAACTCCAAACGGGGCTGAATCTGGTTCTCGATGGAAAATGTCAGAATCGCCGGCGAACGTTGAATGAGGAGTGGGATGTCCTCGGCGGCCACGCCCACGTCTTTGAAGTATTGCACGCGCGCCATCAAGCCCTTCTGAACGCTCAAGTGCAAAATGCTGGGCTGCTTGCCCAAAATGTCCCCCAACTTTTCCTGGGGCACGCCAATCTTCGTGAGATAGCGACAACGCGGAATGGAGTGTCGATTGCGTTGAAGCAAAATTCTCGGATCTTTGTTGACGATTTGCCTCAAATTCTTCTTTTCCATGCCGAGTTCACTCTGCAAGTACTCGACGCGAGAGATGACGCGAGACACCGGTCTGTTGAACAACTCGGAGCAGTTGACGACAACCTTCTCCAAATCCGCCATCTTCAGCCCAATGGACGTGAGATACGTCACCATCGGTCGCCAGTGCGGCTCGAGCGCGAGTTTTTTACTCAACTTGTTAAACTGCGCGTCGCTCAGCGTCTCGTACTCTTGATGCTCCATCGTCTTCCAGTCCACGAAACTCTGCCAATCCATCTTCTTGGCCGTTTTCCTCCCAGTCTTTTTCGCAGCCTTGGCGTTCGGCGTCGTCGCCACCGGCGTCGGCTTCTTCGCCATCAACGGCTTCCCCAGCGCCTGTCTACTTCGCAATCGCAGCATCGTCGCCTCGATGAGCGCACGAGTCGCCTCCTCATCCGCCTCGCGCTCATCCTCCTCATCCTCCTCATCCTCATCGAAACTCATCGACATCGCGTCGTCAAACACCGCGGGTATCATCGCCGGCGGCGCCGCGCTCCCACCCTTGGTCGCGTTCCGCGTCGCCCTCGCCGCCGCGCGTTCGGCGCGCGCGCGCGCATCGGCGTCGGCGTCGCCGCCGTCCCGCGATCCTCCCTCTCCTACCTCCACCGCCCGCGTCACCGTCCCACATCGTCGTCGCGCGACGCCATCAACTCTCACGCACACCGTGACACGTTCCGGACCGCTCGTCGACGCGCGGCACGCGCTCGCGACGCGCCCACCGCGCGCCGCCGCCGCAATCGTCATCGCCGCCGATTCTCCCTATCCACCCTCTCTCGCGCGTCGTCCTCGTCGCCCGACGCGCGCGTCTTCCACGCGCGCCTCGACGTCGCTCGCGCGCGTCTTCCACGCGCGTCTCGCCGCCGCCCGCGCGCGCGTGTCGCGTCTCCCGCGCGCGCGTCCACCCCCTCGACGCGTCGGAATCTGAGGTCTCGGGGTCTCGCACCCATCCACGGGTCACGATTCGACGGGAGGGGGGGGGTCGAGTCCACGTCACGTCATCGCGACCGGCGCGCGCGCGAACGACCGCGCGGCGCCAGACGACGTCGCGGACGCGGCGAGGACGAGCGCGCGCGGTGAGCGCGAGAGCGTCGGTGACTCGATCGCGGCGAGGCGCGCGCGCGGCGAGGGGCGCCCGGACGCGCGTGTGGGCGACGCCGAGACGTGCGGACGGACCGCGCGCGCCGGCGGCTGTCGACTCATCGCGTGACGGTCGGTGACCGCGCGTGATTGGCGGTGCGCGCGCGGTGTGCGCGAGACGACGCGCGCGGGGACAGTTTCGAGCGATCGTCGCGCGCGTGTGGACGCGAGAGCGGTCGAGTCGAGGGGTGGACGACGAGGATGACGGTCTCGGCGCGCGCGTTTGGGGGTTTAGGGCGCGTCGGCGCGGAGGACGCGGGAAGGCGGTCGACGACGGCGGTGCGAGCGTCGAACGGTGCGAGTGGGAGACCATGGGCGCGTCGTGAGCGACGCGCGAGGGAATCGGTGCGGGTGCGGGTGATTTCGGATCCTCCGGAGGGTAAGGTGAGCGGCGCGGCGAGGACGCGCGAGAGAGATGTCGAGGCGGAGGCGCGAGACGGCGCGGATGGACGGATGATGGCGCTCGGAAAAGCGGTCGCGGTGGGCTCGCGCGTGACATTGAATAATAGTGTGGCGAACGATGCGAGGAGTGAGATGTCGTGGACGCACTTTACGAAGAGTAAGAAGTGCGAAGCCGTCGCGAGGGCGTACAGGCACGTCGTCTTCATGACCCCGGACGACGGGTTCATCATGGGGGCGCAAAAGACGCTGTACCACTTGCACGGATGCCCGTGTCCGACGTGTAACGTGTTTAGATGTCGCGTGCGCAGCGGCGTGGATAACGAAGGGAATCCTATCACCGTTCTGAAGATCAGCGAGAACGAGTTCGAGACCCTCAAGGAGGTGGGTTCGTTCAAGGACATGACCAAGGTGGAACAGTTGCGCAGGAAGAGAATAGGTAGCGCGAACGCCGGAAAGGTGCCATGGAATAAGGGTGGGAAGCATAGCAAGGAGACTATCGAAAAGATCCGCGCGACGACTTTGAAGCACATGCAAGATCCAAAGTATAGGGAGCGATTGAAGCAGTCGTACAACGGATCGAACGCTCGACACTCGGCGTTCACGCGGGCGAAGATTAAGAGGGCGTCCGTGGATCGAGCGCGATCGAAGAAGATAGAACAGGCGACGGAGGAGTCGGTAAAAATATGGGGACCAAAACGAGGTCGCAACGGCGCCGCCTCGAGCGGTATGTTTGCGCGTAGAAATTCTGCGGTGATGACGGTGTATTTCGGCGTCAACGGCGCCGCCGACATAGCGCGACTTCGCAAGCGTCAAAAAGAAGATGAAAAGCTGCGACAAAAAGAACAGAGAGAGTTGAAGAAGAAGATCATCTCCAATCTCGTCGCCAAGCGTCGCACGATGCTCAAGGCAAAACCGAAGAAGCGACAAAAGCGATCCTCCGAACACCGCAAGAAGATTTCAGAAGCCATCGCGAACAAGTGGCGCGATCCAGAGTACGTGGCGAAGATGCGAAGTCCTCGCAAGTCACCGACGAAGAAATCAACGCCGCGTCGACAAGCGACGCGACCGAGCATCGATCCGGCCAAGCAAAAGCTCCTGGACGACATCACCGCCATGTACAAGAAGGCTGACGCCGCGGTGAAAATTCTCAGAGCGCGCGCCGACAACGGCGTCGCGATAGACCAAGCCGTGCTCGCACAAGCGATGCAAACGCGAAAACAAACGCGAACGATGCTCGAAACCGTTCAACGCAGCATAGACAAAGAGTCTGCCTCGACGACCGCCACCAGAGCGCGTCCGCGATGACGCGACGACGACGGTTCCGTCTCCGACGACGATCGCATCGACAGACGACCCACCCGGCGTAGACTTCATTTAATATCACACGACACACCGCCGCGACGCCGACCCACGCGCCTCGTATCCATCGCCCCCACGCGCGAACCTTTCGCCCATTCGCGTGATTACACAAATAAATGTCGGACGACTGGGGACACGTGTCCGACCGACCGCCCACCCCGGGATTTAAACGTCGGACAACTGGGGACACCTGTCCGACCGACCGCCCGTCGCGCGATCCACCCTTCCCGAACGACGAGTCCGCACTCGTCACTCAGCCCCACATCGTCCCCGCCGCGCCCGCGCGGTCGTCGGTCGCGGGCGTGGTGGATCGGCACTTTGCGCGTCGTCGGTCGCGCGCGCGCGAGTCGTCTCGGCGCGAATCGCGTCCGAGGATTCATTCGTGCGAGTGTGCGCGCGCGAGTGTGTGTGCGGTCCCGCACTGCGCGCGCGCGAAAGGGCGAGGACGCTTTGACGCGGAGGACGAACGGGGATGAAGCGGTCGCGCGATGACGGCCCGGGGTCGAACGCGGTGGTGAAGAGGTGCGTGCGCGAGACTCGTGTGATGCGACGGGGGAGGAGATGCGATGGGAGACGCGGTCTCGACGCGCGCGGTGACGTGGTCGAAGAGCCGTGCGTGCGCGCGTTCGCGACCGCGACCGGGTGGTCGCCGCGATCGGGCGGGACGCGGCGCCGCGTTTCGAGCGCCGGCGCCCGGATGGGGACGATCGCGAACGGTGGGGAGGACGGTCGGTTTGTTGGTGAACGGTGGGGAGGACGCGCGTGATGGCGCGTGGGAAGGACGCGATGGATCGATGCGAACGTTCGCGCCGCGACTGGCGAGGGTGGAGGCGAACGACGCGACTGACGGCTGCGCTCGACTCGCGGGATTCGTTCGCGGCGACATATAGACCCGGGACGCACGCGTCGCAAACCTCGGAACAGGCGAGAAAACAAGAGGCGTTGAGTTATCTCAAAGAGTTGAAGGAGCGATTGAGCGATAAGAAGAATACGTATGCGGATTTCTTGGACATCATGAAGGATTTTAAGGCGCAGCGTTTGGACACCGAGGGGGTGATCAAGCGGGTGAAGCAAATCTTTGCGGGGCACAAAGATTTGATCTTGGGATTCAATCAGTTTTTACCGCGCGGACACGAGATTCGAGACGAGGATATCGAACAGGAGGAGGCGAGACAGCGCGCGCAGAGTGGTGCGAAACCGCAGGTGGAGTTTGATCACGCCATTTCGTACGTGAATAAGATCAAGTCGAGATTCGCCAACGACGAGCGCGTGTATAAAAACTTTTTGGAGATTTTGAACATGTACAGGAAAAACTTGAAGACGATTTCGCAAGTGTACGACGAGGTGGCGCAGCTCTTCAAGTCGCACAACGATTTGTTGGAGGAGTTTACGTACTTTTTACCGGATTCGACGCAACCGGCGGCTGGGAAGAAGGGACGCGGCCGCGGCGCCGCGCGAGGCCGCAAGGGCGCGCCCGTTGAGACGCCCGAGGAGGCGGAGGCGAGACGCGCGGCGGCGGCGCTCGCCAAGGAGCTCGCGTTTTTCGAAAAGGTCAAGGCGCGTTTACGCAACAGAGATGCGTACAACGAGTTCATCAAGATTTTGAACATCTTCAACCTCGGCATCATCACCAAGATGGAGATGCAGACGCTCGTGTACGACATTTTGGGCAAGTTTCCCGAACTTTCATCCGGGTTTAGCGACTTTGTGGCGCGATGCGAAGCGCTTGATTTCGATCCCTCCATGGCGAAAAGACCGGTGGAAAAGCTCACGCCGAAGGATTTACAGCTCATGAAGGTGGTGACGGAGCGCGAAAAGTTTGTCTCCAAGCCCATCTCAGAGCTCGAATTGTCCAACTGCGAGAGGTGCGGCCCGTCGTACAGATTGCTCCCGAAGAACTTTCCTCCGGCGCCCGCGTCGACGAGGACGGATTTGTGCAAGGCGGTGCTCAACGACAACTGGGTCGCCGTGACTTCTGGATCTGAGGATTATTCATTCAAGGCGATGCGTAAGAACCAATACGAGGAGGCGCTGTTCCGATGCGAAGACGATCGGTTTGAAATTGACATGATTCTCGAAACCACGAAGACGTGCATCGAAAAGTTGCAAAAGTACAACGAGGAGCTCGCCGCGATGTCCGAAGAGGCGAGAGATGAAGCCATCATGCCGGATGGCTACATGGGAGCGGTGTACGAGCGCGCTATTTTGCGAATCTACGGCGAGAGAGGTGATGAAATCTTATACTTGGTGAAGACGGCGCCAAAGGCGACGATCCCGATTGTGCTCAAGCGCTTGCTGCAGAAGCAAGAAGAGTGGCAGCAACTCAAGACGGATATGATGCCGATTTGGACGGATGTCTACGAGAAGAACTACGCCAAGTCGCTCGATCACCAATCGTTCTACTTCAAGCAGATGGACAAGAAGTCGCTCTCCGCAAAGGGCATGACGCAAGAGATAAAGGAACTGAACGACAAGAAGAAGGTTTCCGACGAGGTCATCGGTAAGGGGATGCCTCCCGTCGACGAATCGCCCGATCTCATCTTGGACTACTCCGACGCTCGCGTTCACGACGATGTCTACGCCGTCATCAAGTTTAGTACAAACGAAATGCTCAGCGCCGAGCAGGGCGAGCGCGTTCTCACGCTCTATCGCAACTTTGTAGAATCTTTTTTCAACGTTCGACGTCAACACGCGGATGATTTCAAGGATACCGCGGCGGAGACCGCCGCGAATTTCGTTCGAGGAACGGAGCAAGAGGATGTGAAGAAGCTCAATGAGAATAAGAAATCCGATTCGGATGACGAAGACGAGGACGAAGATGACAAGATGAGAGTCTCTAGCGCGCGCAAGGCTCCCAAGCCGGAACCGAAAGACGACGAGGTGGTGGGGGAAGAAGAAACTGCCGAAGATGATGAAGAAGAGAACGAGTTCGCGCACTGCAAACCCGTGAGCGGTATCATCGATGAGACTGAAGTTTCAGCCACGGTGGCTCTGAACAAGATGGACAGAAGCGTCTTTTACGCAAACGACACCATCTATCACATGTTTAGGCTTCACTCTCATCTGTACGAGCGTTTAGCGACGGCAAGAGAGAGCGCGGCGACGATGGCTAAAGCGCATAAGCCGGCTCGAAAGCAATCCGCCGTTCACACGGAGTTCCTGAATTTGCTCTTCCATTTGCTCAACGGCACGACGACGGCTGGAAAGTTTGAGGACGACTGCCGAACATTGCTCGGGGCAAAGTCCTATCTTCTTTTTACTTTGGACAAGTTGATTTACAAGGTCATCAAACAAGTGCAGCTCGTCATTCAAGAAGAGCCCAGCGGTAAACTCTTACATTTGCACGATTACGAGCTCGCTCGCGATGCGGTGTTTAACGAGGGCATCTACCGCGCAAACGCGTGCGTCCTTTTGCAAGAGGAACCGTGCTATCGCCTGGCGTCTTCCGACGACGGCAAGCAGATGCACGTTAGATTTGTTGAGGTGGGACCTGAACGACCGGACCTCCCCAACGGCGCGATGGACGCGAGGTTCGCGTCTCACTTGCAGGGCTTCCTCACGACTGTCGCCGGTGACGACATCCCGGAATCGGCGGAACTGGATGATGATGACGAAGAGCGCACCGCTGTCTTCCTGACGCGATCAAAAGAACGTGCGGGCTTCACGGATATCAGCTCGGCGATGGAAAACACCACAGTAGCGAACGCTTTAGAGTGCAAGGTGAACTGCACGACTAGCAAAATGTCTTACGTTTTAGACACGGAAGACGTGCTTCGCCGGACAAAGAGGAAGAGTAAACCGAACGCTAAAACATCGGCGAAAAGAAAGTCATTGCAGGAGAAGAACGAGAAAGCTCGCATCGCGAAATTTCACGCTTGGATCGAGGAGAAAGCGAAAGAGAGCGAGGATGCGATGGAGACTGACAAAGCGTAATCCACCAAGCTACGCACGTTAAACGCCAGGCGTGGCGAGCATTTGTTGGATTTTCGTAGATCAGTCGGGGGATTTGCACGACAAAATCCGGTAATAATCTCCATTCATTACATTTAGATGCTTTGGTAATGCCACTAACTCAATTGACAGCACTTAATTTGTGTTCGTCCCAAAATCTCCTGAAGCGGGAGCGCGTCAGCGTTTCCACTTCATCTTGCACCTGTTCTAACTTTTGTGTCAACACTTCGTTTCGCCAACGCTCTGCCTTCAGCTGCGTCTGCGCTTCACGCAAGCTCCCGAGCTCGGACTCTAGCTGCCTGCACCGTCGCTCGCTGTGAGAAAGTTTCTTGCATAATTCTTTGCACTGGCTTTCTGAAGTTGCGAGCGGAGCGACTAAGGATGCATTCTGGTGACGAACTTCGCTGAGCTCTGTATTGCACTTTGTTAGTCGTTCTTTCATTGAGGCCGAAGAATGTTGTAATCGCTCGATCTCGCGAGCTTGAGAATCCGTAAGAGCGTTGAAGTACTCCTTGAGTTCAGCGCATGCCTTCGCGTGGGCATCTGTCAGTTTACTCATGTACGATTCGTAACGAGAAACGGTTTCACCAATCTGCTCCTCAACGCGCGTTTTAAACGTTGCCATGGCCTCAATAGTTTCAAGCTCGACCGCGCTGACGTGACCCTCGGCTTCGTGTCGAATTTCATCACGGATGACTTCGATGTCTGCTGCTTTTTCTAATTTTAGTTTCCGCTCAGAGTCCACGAGTGAGCGCAAGGCATCCCGAACCTCTTGCTCTTTCTGCTCGAGCTCACTTTGTACCAGCTCTATTTTTGTGCGACAATCATGGCGAATTTTTGAGCTCAGCTTCTCGGATTCCGTACGAAGATTGTTCTCTTGTTCCAGATGTTCGTGCTTGACTTGCTTGAGTTTTTGCGTTTGTAATCGAAGTTCCATCGAATGCTGTTCTTCCGCCACTTCAAGATCCCGCTGGGCGTCGCGCAACTTATGCTCGACGACACGCAGCTCGTTCTTCGTTATTTCCCAAAATCCATCGATTTTGTCGCGCTCGAGTTGCATGTAGTTTCTCCTCTCGTTCGCCTTGACCACCTCGTGCTCCACAGCGTCTATTTTTGCTAACAGCTCTGAGCGGTTTTCTTGCACATTCGACTCTCCGGTTCCATCAGCGGCTGAACGAGACTTCGATTTCGTCCTTTTTACCGATGTACCCGTTCGTTTTGTCGTCGTCGTCGTCGTCGTCTTCGCGCTCTGTTTTTCCTTTGGCATGTGTGAGGCGATTTTTGAGGAGGACGGGCGTAGGGGATTCTCGTTTACGACAAATCTTGCATTACAGAAACTCAATCGTTGCGTAGATCAAGAGGAGTACGAACACGATCAATAGAGAGGTGAGGTGCACTGGCGATCGTCTTTACTTTTCTTGAACATCCAATAAATCAACTAAGAGCTCAAACGTGGCGCCGGGAGGGATTTCACCTTCGCCCACGTCTTCAAAACCAACATCCGGAGGGACGATAAAGGTACGCCGACCGCCGACCTTCATCCCTTCCAACGCCTCGGGGACATAAATGAGCGGCGGCGGCTTCGGGCCGCTTCCTCCGGTGAACAAGCCACCTCCGCCTTCAACTTGGATTTCGCGCTTCGGGGTAGCGACGGCGGTGACCTCTCTGGTCAACTTGAACGTTTCAACCGGCGCGTCTGGGCCGTTTCGCGAGCCACCTTTTTTCACTTGCAACTCGAGCTCAGTGCCGACGTCGCCGATGAGGAGAGCTCCGATATCTTGGATGGGTTTGTTCACGAGGTCGTCGACGCCGTCGATCGCGACGATGACGTCGTTCGGTTTAATACCAGCCCGATCCGCCGGCCCGTTGAACACACACTTCACCACATACAACTCCTTTAAATCAGGATCGATTCGCACTTCGATACCGACGCCGATGACATTCTTCCTCTTCGCCGCTTTAGTGAACTCGTTCGGAAGCGTCCCGTACTTGAATTGAAACGGTTCGCTGATGGTGCGATTGCCACCGAGCGTTCGCGCCTCACGCGTGGACGCCACCGTGAGACCTCTAAACTTACACTCAAAGTGCAGCGTGGCGAGAGCTCCCGTCTCGATCGTTCTCCCCTTGCCCTCCACGGTGTCCGCGTATTTCACCGGCCCGTGCGGCAACCCGCGAAACTCAAACGCCGCTGTCTCCGCGTACGCGTCCTCGCTTATCGGTCCGCGCTTTTTGAGCTCCTTCTTGAATCCAATCGCACGCGCCTCGTCCGCGCGCGAGATCATTCCGAGCGCGAGCGCCGTCGCGAGCGCCTCTCGACGACGCACGCGCTTTATCTCATCATCGCTGACGTCGGCGTTCTCTCGCACCGTCGACGCGCGCGCGGCGACGTTCGCGCGACGAGCGTCGACGCGCGCGCGAACGACGCGCGTGCGAGGCATCGCGTGGGCGGTTCGCGAGGCGAGAGACATCGCGCGCGGTAGTGTGCTGGGCGACGCGCGCGGGGGCTCCGTGTCGGTTTCGCCGACGACGCGGCGAAGCGGCGAGCGAGCGTCTTAAAATACATCTCTCGGGTCTACGTCTAACGTGCGTTTGAGAAGGACGACGACGCACAGCGCCACGAGCGTCGTGGACGCGGCGCCGAGCATGACGAACGTTTTCCTCGGACCGGCGGTGACGTCTTGTAAATTTTTACGTCCGTCGGCGGGCGGCTTTGAGAATTTTTTCCCAGACGTGAACAGCGGAGACAGACCGGCGTACCCCATCGCACAGCCGGCGAGGAACCCCCAGAGGTGTCCGGTGGAGTTGACGACGTGTAATCCGTCCTCGGTCGGGACGCCGGCGAGGTATTGGAACCCAACGGCAAAGATAGCGCAGTAAAACAAACGCACGGTGAAGCCTCGATAGTTCCATTCGTTTTCGACGTTCAACGCCGAGTACAGCAACAACGCGCCGAAAACGCCGAAGAGACCGTCGCTCGAGGTGACGTGCAGCGTCGTCGATTCCATCGCTAAACTCCCGATTCCTCCCGCGGCGGCGCTCAGCGCGTACACCGTCAAGAAAGGCCTCGTCCCGAGTAACGCCTCAGCCTCGGCGGCGACTGTCAGAAACGCCGCGTTGACGAGCGCGACGTGCACTAATCCGAAATCCACCAAACTAGCCGTGAAAGTGCGCATCCATTGCGATTCATACACCACAGCGTTATCGAATTGCGCCAATCGCATGAACAAATCACCACCGTTGGACGCTCCGCTCCGTAAGAGCCACAAATCGACGAGAAACGCCGCGCAGTGCACAAAGGCTAAAAAATATGCCGCTCTCGGAGATTCCGTCGGCACGTTGTACACCTCGGACAGTGGGCTCCAATACGGTTTCCACGACGCGTCCGTCACTCCCTCCGGCGTCGCGCGTCGTCTCGCGCGTTCGTCAGCGAAGCGCGTCCCTGGCGCCTCGTCCCTCTCGCGCGCCTCCGTCTCCGTCTTCGTCGTCTCCGTCGTCGTCGTCTCCGTCTCCGTCTCTGTCTCCGGTCGTTCGAGCACGGACGCAAGCGCGTCGATCGATCTCGACACCGACGTCGTCGACGCGTCGACGCCGTCGTCGAATTCCTCGTCCATCGACGCGCGCGGCACCGTCTCAGTCATCCGCCTCGTCGTCATCATCACCGTCCGCCGACCGCTCGACGCCCGGCGTCGCGCGTCGACGGGACGCGTCGTCGACGTCGACGGTCTCGCGCTCGCGCGCGTCGTCGTCGTCGACGACGCCGCGCGCGCCGATCGAGTCGCCGCCATCGTCATCGTCACAGAGTGACGCCTCGTCGTCGGCATGACGACGCCCGTCGACGCCGACGCGTCCGACGCCGCGCGCGCGCGCGACGACGACGACGACGCGATCGCCGACGCGTCCGACGCGCGCGCCAAGCGCGCCAAGACGACGCCCGCGACGACTGAGACGGCGTCGGTCGACGTCCCGACCGCCGCCGCCGTCCCAGAGACGCCGCCGACGACGACGCCGCCGACGACGACGGCGACGGACGCGCGCGCGCCGTCGGTCGACGACGTCGTCGCCGGCTCCGCGGGTGGGACCGTCGTCGCGCAGGGCGTGCCGGGAGGATGGGACCAGCGCGCGTTCGCGTCGTGGTTGGACGCGCGCGGCGTGCGGCGCTCGAGCGAAAAGAAGAGACACAAGTGGCGATACGGGTTCGTCGTCTTCGGTACGATGGAGGATCGCATACTGGGGACGAAGGCGATGGAGGCGTGTGAATTTAACGGTCGATGCGTGCGAGTGAAGCAGGCGACGGCCAAGGGGAAGACGGCGAGGGATGGAGGATTGGTGAGCGCGGAGGGGACGAGCACGGCGGCGCTCATCGAGGCGGCGAACGCCAACGCGAGGAGGGACATTCGAGACGTCATCACGCCGTTGTGGAAGGTCTCGTACGGGGAACAGTTGGCGATGAAGCGGGAGACGGTGGCGGAGGCGTTGCGGTGCGTGACGAGAGGGGTGAGGAACGCGTGCGTGAAGGCGAAGAAGAGCGGGCGACGCGCCGAGTGCGAGTGGTTGCGCGCGGCGTTGGGTAACGACAAGTTGTGCTGCGAGATGGAGGGGATCGTGCGTTCGCCCGTGTTGAATGGGTATAGGAATAAGAGCGAGTTTACGATCGGGCCGGGCGCGGACGGTGAACCGACGTGTGGATTTAACGTCGGTTCGTTCAGAGACGGGCTCACCGCCGTGGCGCCGCCGGTGGGATGTAGAAACATTAGCGACACGGCGAAGCGCTTGGGCGACGCCGTGCAGACGTACCTGCGCGCTCGGAAGGCTGAAGGAAAAGGTTTACCAGTGTACGATAAGCGCGACGCGACGGGATTCTGGAGATTATTCGTCTGTCGCGAGGGCGGTATGGCGCCGTCGAGCGAGCTCGGTTGGAGAGACTGGTTACGGCCGGGCGCGGGTCCTCCGAAAGCGCCGGAAGGCTCCGCGGAAGAGGCAGAAGCCGAAAAGGAAGAAATACCGTTCGAGTACCCGGACGAGGAGTTTTCGTTGCCCGCACCAACGACGATGGGTGAAAAATCTGAAGTATTGGTGATGTTGCAGGTGCGCAGAGCCGAATACACGGAGGAGCAAATCAAAGAAGAGTGCGACGGTGTGTGCGCCGCGCTCGACGACTCGGCGAGAACGGCGACGCCGCCGATCAATATTAAAGTGCGTCTGGTTCAGTTTTACGACGGAAAATCAAACGTCGCCCCGGACGACGCGGAAATACGCAACATCCAGACGAACGCTCCGAGCGAAAAGTCCATGGATGTCATTCACGAACAGATGTGTGGACTCGACTTTTCGCTATCGGCGACTGCGTTTTTCCAAGTCAATACTCCCGCCGCGGAGGCGCTGTACCGACTCGCGGGAGAGTGGGCCAGCCCGAACGGGAAAAGCCTGTTGTTGGACGTGTGCTGCGGCACCGGAACCATCGGTTTGACGTTGGCGCGAGATACGAAAAAGGTTGTCGGTGTGGACATAGTCGCAGAGTCCATCAAGGATGCGTTTGTAAACGCCAAACTGAACGGCGTGGATAACACGGATTGGCAGGCGGGCAAGGCGGAACAGCTGATTCCAAAAATTTTGAACGACTACAAAAATCTCATCAAGCCGAGTCAGACCGTCGCGAAGAAAGTCGCGCCGCTCAACGATGAAGACTTCAGCGGCGACGAAGCGCCGGAAGTGGTCGCGCAATCTGAAGAGCCCGAGGGCAAGGAATACGAGTTCGACGACGTTGTGGCCATCGTCGATCCACCGCGAGGAGGACTGCATCGCAACGTCTTAACCGCTCTTCGGAGAGAAAATCGCTTAAAACGTCTCGTATACGTGTCGTGCAACGCGACCACGATGGCAAACAACGTGATCGAATTGTGTGTTCCGCAGGGTCTCGACGGGAACGGAGGAGGTGTAGCGTTCAAACCCGTCAAGGCGTTGGCGCTCGATTTATTCCCGCACACGAAGCACGTCGAAGCAATTTTACTCCTCGAACGATAGGCACCCTAGACTCACGATGGTAGTGTAACGTATGCGTACAACGTCTACGACTTCTTTTCGTTTCAATCAATCATCCTACAATACTATTCCTCTAGCTACAGCGCGTCGCGCACAAAACAATTCTACTTGCCGTCAACTCTTCGGCGAAAAAATCTGTCAACCACCACATCCGGTTCGTTCGGCCGCACCAACACGTTCCGCTCTCGAAGCGTCCCGTCGCCCATCACCTTACGAATCTGTTCCGTTCGCCATCCGCCGCCTCGCTGAAACAACCGACACGTGACGATGAATTCCTCTTCGCCTCGCGCGTCGGCGCTCAGCATGAACTTTTTCCTACCACCTCTCGTCGTCTTCTCCACCTCTCCTCCGTCGAATCGCACGCGAGTCTCGTTCGCCGAGCTCAGCGTCGTCTTATCGACGATCTTCACGCCTCGCCCGTCGTCATCGCACGCGATCGTGAGCTCCGTGCGCACGGCGTCGACGATGGGACAGAAGACCTTCGGAACACCTAACGGCGCGATGAGCGCGCACAGACCGTCGCCGAGCGACTTATCCTCTCGCCACACGCCCTCGACGGCGGCGGGACATCGTTTTCCGTCGATGAATCGGGCGAACGAGCGCACCGTCGCGAGGGCGTCCTCGAGCGCGCTCATGTCTGACGGCCTCGGTCCAGTGGTCAAATGTCTCCGCAGACACCGACGCGCGTCGACGCCGACGAGCGACGCGCGGCGGACGACGAGGACGGCGCGATGACGTGGCGTCGCGCGGTCGCCGCGGTCGCCGCGGCGGCGCGCGCGGCGCGAGGAGGCGCGCGCGAGGGCGAGCGCGCGTCGAGAGGTTTGTGGGGTTCTGATTCGTCGCGCGCGTTCGCGACCACGGCGGCGACGCGCGCCGTGGCGACGGCGACGACGACGACGGCGCACGGACGCGCGCAATGCGCGTCGACGACGTCGTTCGCCGCGCGCGGCAGCGCGGGAACGTCGCGCGACGCGCGCACGAGCGTTGTCCCGGCGAGGAGAGGGTACGCCAAAGTCGCCGGCGAGGGCATGAAGGCGTATAAACCGACGTCGCCGGGTCAGCGAGGACGAATCACGACGTCGAGGAAGATGTTGTGGCCGGGAAGACCGCTCAAGGCGCTGACGGTGGGGTTGAGGAAGACGGGCGGGCGGAACAACGCGGGGAGGGTTACGGTGTGGCATAAGGGCGGCGGACACAAACGTCTGTACCGGATGATTGATTTTAAAAGAGACCTCACGGGGGTGATGGGGACGATTAGACGGTTGGAGTACGATCCGAATCGATCGACGCACATCGCGTTGGTGGATTTCGAGGAAGGACACAAGCCGAGATACGTGTTGGCGCCGCACGGCGCGCAACCGGGCGACACGCTCGAGAGCGGCGCGGAGAGCGACATCAAGATTGGAAACGCGTTGCCTCTGAAGAATATTCCGTTGCAAACGACGATTCACAACATCGAACTGTATCCTGGGCGTGGCGGTCAGTTGTGTCGCTCGGCGGGGAGCGCGGCTACGCTCATTAAAAAGGGCGACGACGGGTACTGCGTCGTGCGTCTGCCGAGCGGCGAGCAACGCCTCGTGTTGGGAAAGTGCATGGCCACAATCGGCATGTTGTCCAATCGCGGGCACCAAAACCGAAACATCGGCAAGGCTGGCGCGAACCGTTGGAGAGGCATCAGACCGACCACACGCGGCGTGGCGATGAACCCGATCGATCACCCGCACGGAGGCGGCGAGGGCCGCACCTCGGGCGGTCGTCCGAGCGTAACTCCGTGGGGCAAGCACACTAAGGGCGCCCGCACGCGCAACAACAAGCGTACCGATGCCTTCCGCGTCAGCAGACGTCCGCGTAACCGCAAGCGGTACAAGGATAACACTTGATGATGGATGTAGTAAACTTTCGTTGTAGTGCACAGTTTCCCCGTAGAATGAACGCACTCGCACCGCACCTCGAGGCGCGCGACGCGTCCGTCGTCCGCGACGTCGCGACCGCGCGCGATGGCGTCGCCCGCGACGATGGATCCATCGACGCCATCGACGCCGCCCGCGCGCGCGCGCGACGTCGCGGACGACGACGACGCGGTGTCGACGGTGCGAAAGTCGTTAACGAAGAGCGGTGGCGTGTGCACGCCCTTCGATGCGCGACGCGCGACGGCGTCGGCAGGGATATCGCTCTCGTTCGAGGACGTGACGTCTCTGATGCGCCGTGCGCGCGCGGACGACGACGTGGGTCCGCAGACGCGCAGGGTGGATGTGTCCCGATTTGTGGACGCGTTGCGAGCGGCGACGGCGACGCGAAGAGACGCGCGCGACGGCGTCGAACCGGCGTCGTCGTCCGATCGTCCGATCACGAGCGCACTCGCTCAAGATCCTTTGGTGGAGTTGGCGCGAGAGCTGTTGCCCGGATACGGCGCGGAGGAGGCGACGACGACACACTCGTCGAAAGCCGTGCAGTTGGGCCGCGAGCTCGAGCGGCGGAGCGACCGGTTGACGCGACTGGAGGAATCGCTCGCGCGGTCCAAGCGAGAGACAAACGATCTCATGGCTACGAAAGACGAGGCGCTCGAGTCGAAAGCGGCGAGAGTGGCTGCTTTACAGATTGAAATGGAAACGCTTCGCGTCTCCGTCGAAGACGCGCGGCGGGAGACTGCGGACGCGCGACGACGCGCGTTTGACGCGGAAAACAGAGTGCGAGAGTTGGAAATCGAAATGGATGCGGAAGATAAGCGATCGCGAGAGAGCGTGCTCGAGTGCATGATTAAACTGCATCAAGCCGAGTCGAGAATGGAATCTTTAAAGGTTGAGAATGCCAGATTGAGCGACGAGTTGAGTCACGCGCGAACGCTCGTGGAGAAGGCTGCGACGGCAGAGATTAATTTAGAGACGCGGTTGAGATCGTTGCGTAACGGTGATTTGCTCGTGGCTTTGCGCGAACGCGTCATCGAGTGCCAGAATGAACTGAGGAATGAGCGTTTGGCGAGCGACCTCGCGAAGAAGCGCCACAACCGGCAACTGTTGAAAACAGAGCGCTTCGTCATGCGATTGCGAGACAAGGCGCGTAAGCTCGGCATTTGCATAGAGATGCTGGACGTCCCGATTTCAGAAGCAGACGATGAGTGAGTGCGTGAGTAGCTAGCGCGTTAGGTTGTATTACAGGTAGGCTTTTTAGACGTCCAGAATCCTGAACGTGGAAACAATGTGTTCTAGCAACGCTGCCGCCTCCGGTCCTTTGTCCTCGGGCATCTGACACGTCAGAGTGATGATGTCTTTTCTCCCGAGTTTGCGCGCGCTCCCCACCGGTCCCGGACCGATCGCGAGCACGCCCCAAAAGTGCAACGGCAGCATGCTATCCGTCGCGTACTCGAAGAAATAATATCGACCGTCATCACTCATCCTCGAGCTCAAGACGTTGCTCACCGCTTGTCCGCGGTTGGTATTACCCTCTCCCTCCAGCGGCGCGTACTTTCTCGCCACGTCCTCGGCGTACGCGCGAGGACTCGCGTACTCCGGATCGTCCAACTCGTCCAGACGCAGCGACGTCGTCCTCCCGTACGGACGCACCTGCACCTTGAATCGTCGACCGCCGTACTCGCTCCGCGGATGAAATTCAACCTCCGCGATACCGTTCGGAAGATCCTTCACCCAATCCTCGGGCGTGAGCAGCGCGTACCCATTCTCCAGATCGACGTACGGCGCGAGCGCGACGTCGCCGAATGACTCGCCCCGCATCTCCATCGCCTCTCGCATCCCCGGCGACGTCTCCTCCGCGCGCGCCGCGACCCCCGACGCGCCTCGACGCACACTCATCATCGTCGCGAGCGATCCACCGAGCACGACGTCGCGCCGACGCGCGCGCGACCGCGACGTATCCGTCGCGCGTCCCGAGGAGTCGACATCCACGCCACCATCTTCATCGCGCGCGCGCGGGCGCACGCGCCTCGCATGCGCCGCACCGCGCGTCACCGCACCGCGCGTCACCGCACCGCGCGTCACCGC
>Ga0181577_10000014_pt1 | contig 138266 bp, 94 predicted proteins | sample 101ome_21_FD_132468 | JGI IMG/M metagenome (GOLD analysis project Ga0181577, IMG submission 132468) | Coastal salt marsh microbial communities from the Groves Creek Marsh, Skidaway Island, Georgia - 101413BT metaG (megahit assembly) | ecosystem: Environmental > Aquatic > Marine > Intertidal...
CGCGTGCGTCTCTCAACATGTCCCGACGCTGTGACCTCATATAACACGCACTTATAGCTCAGTGGTTAGAGCGTTCCTTTAGTAAGGGAAAGGCCCCGTGTTCGAACCACGGTTAGTGCATTCGATTTTTTTATGGTCTTATTTTTTTCTACACTACATATCAAATGGCCGACCCTGTTGGAGTACTCTCGACCCGCGGGTCGCGAGTATGGTTTTTTTGTGAAAACATGGTAAAAAACACGTTTGTGTACGCGCGAACACGCGATGGGGGCGGTGCACCGCGCGAGAGGGATGGCGCGAGTCGTTGGAGATTGCCACGCGCGAACGCGCGCGCGCGTTCAAACGATTCGGCTTGATTATTGAGTATTGAACGACCACGGCGCGAGCTGCGTACGGTATGAATAATGGTGTAAGAATGCATAGCGTCGTCTCGGCGACGAACGGACGCGCGCGTCACGCGTCGGTCAACTCGCGCGTCAAGACGAGCTCGTCGAACTCGCTCAGGGCGTCTCGATCGACGAGCGCGTCGAGCGCGTAGGCGGAGACGACGGCGAGCGCGGACTCGCGATCTAAGAAGGCGTCGCGCTGAAACCCTCGAATGAAATTATCCATCAGCGTCTCCTTGGCGAGCACGTCGTCCACGAAGATTTTCGCCGCGGCGCCAAAGGCGCGACGAAACGCGGCGAAATCGAGCGTCTTGAACAACGCGCCGTCGTCGGGGTACTCGGCGATGGACGACGCGAAATACCGATCGACGTCGGCGAGTTTGGCGAAATCCGCGCGCACGTCTGCGACGTCTTCGCGACACTCGACGACGCGCGCCCTGGCGCGTTCGAGCGCCTCAAGACGCTTGACGCGCAACGCCTCGCGAACACCATCCTTCGCGGCGCCCGTATCGATCGTTTCGGGCAACGCGAGCTCGCCGACGCTCTCCAACTCGATCGACGCGTTCGCCATCGTCGTCATGGCGTCCTGCGCGTCGGCGCGAATGTCTTCCCACTCGCTTCGAAGCGCGCGAAACGTCGTGCAAGCCGATCGCGCGCGCGTTTGCACGCGCGACCGCGTCGCCATCTTGTTTCGACCGACTAGACTCGGGATGATGAAAATCCGAGAAACTGTGCGATTTCTTCTTGCACGTCGACGTCCTCCTCTTCGCCCGTCTGCGCGCCTAGCGACAATCCTTGACTCGTGAGCACAAAGATTCGAAAACGCAATAGATATTCCTCGACGCCGAAATCGTCGATGGCGTATTCCGCAGCCTGGTCGTACTCCGCCCTGCGCTCGGGATCGGAGAGCACGTGATACGCCTCACCAATTTCTTGAAACCGCCGCTTCGCCTCCTCCGTGTCCCCGTGCTTATCCGGATGATTTCTCAACGCCGCCTTGAGGTACGCGCTTCGAATCCGTTGCTCCGACGAGTCAAACGGCACCCCTAAAATATCGTAATAATCCACCTTTCGCGGCCTCTCCCCGACCCCACCGTCGTCCCCGATCCCACCGTCGCTCCCACCCGCGCTTCGAGTCGATCCCGGGCCCGGAGATCCCGAAGCCGACGTCGACGCGTCGCGCGCGCCGTCCACCTCCACCTCGAACTCCGACGAATCCCACGACGCCCCGCCTCTCGTCGTCGTCGTCCCTCGCGCGGCGCGCGCGTCGCCGCCCGGCGACGACTTGGTTCGATCGCTCTCCTCCCTCGCGCGTCCACGCTTCGTGCCTCCGCGCGATTCCTCGCTCGCGCGCGCGTCGTCGTCGTCGCCCATGCGCCGGCGGGACGACCGACGGCGTTCGAATCGCGCGCGCCTCTCGCTCGCGCGCGCTCGCTTTTTCGCGCGCGAACCCGACCGCGACGACGACGACGACGACGACGACGACGCGCGCGCGCGCGGACACGGACACCGCCTCCGCGCCTCGGTCGCGGTCGTCCGTCTGACGTCGCCCGCCGTCGCGCGACGACGAAAAAGCGCGCGCGCGACCGAAAACGCGCGGTTTAATCAAAATCTACTTCAAGTACGACTCAAAACCTCCCATTACACCACAACCGTGTCCCATCTGCGTACACGATGATGCGAAACGCCGCGAATGCATAGAATATTCCCTGTGTCACTCGGCCGGAGACGCGTTGGATTCGTCGACGTCGACGTCGACGGCAGAGTCGCGCGCGCGCGGTGGACGCGGTCGATCGTCGAGAGACGCCGTTCGGTTCGGTTCGTCGCGTCGCGAGCGATCGCGCGATGGCGGCGATGACGGCGACGCGTCATCTCACCGTTCGAACGGTGCCGACGATGACGACGACGACGATGACGACGACGAGCGCGCCGTCCACGCCGCCGATGCGTTCGCCGACGTTCGAGGAGGCGCTGGAGGAGGCGCCCGAGGGGGAGATGGACTTCGACATGTTGTTCGAACACGAGGGGCCGGGCCGAGAGGCGGAGGCGGAGGCGGAGGCGGAGGCGGCGCGCGCGGCGCGGGAACGCGCGCGCGAGGGGTTCGACGTCGGGTCGGTGGTGATTCGGTGCGCGCGATTGTTGTGCGCGCCGAGGGGTGAGAAGGCGCTTCGCGCGCTTCGCGCGCTGAAACGCGTGAAGCGCGAGCTCGCGAGCGAGGAGGGGGAAGATTTGTTCAAGGACGATTCGAGACGGGCGCACGTGCGAGAATCCGGGCTCGAGACGTTGGCGACGGCGTTGCGTTCGTATGATCCGTCGGCGTTCGGTGGATTAGAACGGACGAGAAGCGCGTTACCGAACGTGGATTCCGAGGCGCTTCATAAGCTCGATCACGCGTACCTTTGGTTGCCGCCGGACGCGACGCCGTTCGCCGCCGAGTACGCGTCCGTCGAGGAGCGCATCATCATCGAACCGAATCTACGAAGTCACTTTGTCGTCGGACGCGCGAGCGAGTCGTACGCGCGCCTCGTCGACGCCCTCCCGGAGTGTTTCGTGGGGAGTTTCAAGCAAATTTCCGAGATTGTGCACTTCATCTCGTCGCACATGCTCGATTCGTTCCGCGAATCCGGACTCGACGTGCCGCCGTGGCGACGACCGAGCGCCTTGACGAGCAAATGGACCGTCTGCCTCTCGGATGTATGCAACAGGAACGCGGCGCCGTCACCGTCGCGTTCACCGAGCGGACCTTTCGATTTCTTTTCCACCACGTTCGACGGCGGACGTCCCGGCGCCGGCAAGATTTTGACGTACGCCGAGGAGTGAGCGCGCGTAGCGACGGTTCATTCCGACGGTTCCGTCCGTCGGTTCCACCGAATAGGTGTCACCACCATACAGTAGCAACCATTTATCATACCATAGTTCGCGCAGCCGTGTTGTTTTCGTTGTATTTCCTATCGCAGTTTGTAGTCTTTCTTCTCTTCTGCTCTTCCAGTCTTCTCTCGTCGCCAACCGCCGCTTCACTCGCGCGCGCGCGCGCGTCATGGCGCCCAATCCCCCGCCCGATCCGTTCGTCCTTCGCGGACACGCGACGGACGTCCAGTGCGTCTCCTTCGACGCCCGTTTCGGCGCGCGCGCGCTCGAGACGGGCGACGCGGACGGCGTCGTCATCACTTGGGACACGCACACTCGACGAGAAATCGCCCGCGCGCGCGCGCACGCACCCGCTGCGGGCGCGATCGCGATGCGCGACATCGTCGTGCGCGACGTCTCTGACGACGGCGACGACTCCGCGTCGACGTCGCGCGCGGTGCGGGTGACGCAAGGGAAGGATGGGTCGTTGAAGTTTTGGCGTCGAGGCGACGGCGACGTCGGGACGCGCGAGGCGGCGTCGACGACCGAACTGCCGACGCGGGCGATGCGCACGGATGTCAACGGTTTTTGTCGCGTCGCGAGCGACGGCGGCGACTTGCTCGCGTTCGCGATGGATTCGAGAGGATCGATCGAGGTGCGTCGCGTGTCGAGCGGGGCGCTCGTGTGCGTCGCGCCGGCGACGGGTTCCGAGTCGGACGCGAACGATCCGCGCGTCGGCGTCGCCATGTGCGCCGCGTTCGTGCGCTCGGAACACTTATTCATCGGGTACGAGGACGGGACGGTGATCCTGTGGTGGTTGAATCTCGAGACGGGCTTGGCGGAACTCGCGTGGCGAAGGCGAACGCACGGCGAGACGACGCTCTGCGTCGACGTCGATGCCGAGGGTGTGGGCGCCGTCAGCGGCGGTGCGGACGGCGTGTTGGTGCGATATGACTTCGACATCGACGCTCGCCAGCCGTCCAAGGCGACGGTGGACGTCGTTCGAACGCACGGTCCGTATTCGAGCGTGGCGAGCGCGTCGAGTCGACAACCGGGCGCGAGCGCGTGCGCGATTCGCGGCGATGGGAAAATAGTCGCGTGCGGGTGCTGGGACGGCAAGATTCGCGTGTTCGAGTATAAATTGAAATCGAGAGGTCGTCTGTTGGCCGTGTTAAAGTATCACGACGCCACGGTGACGGACGTTTCATTCGCGCCGGATGGTTCGTTCTTGGCGAGCGCGGCGAGAGACGGCGCGGTGGCGCTTTGGAACATATTCCCTCCGTCAAAGACGTGACATTACAGACGCAACTGTAGTTTAGTGTAGCTAGGTGACTATTAGACGGATTTAGCAACAATCGCTGCTCTTTGGTTTCGTCTCCTCCTCACGCGCGATTTTCAACGACCGACTTCGGCCGACGCCCTTCGCCCCGCTCGGCGACGCTCCTCGCTTGGCGTCCAACGCCTTGGCCACGCTCGCGAACACCTGTTCCACCCCTTTCCCCGCCTTGGCGCTCGCACTGAAAAACGACGCGCCGATGCTCTTCGCGTACGCCTCACCGTCGCTCGTCGATACGCTTCGACTCCGTTCCAAATCGCTCTTGTTCGCGCACACTGCCAACGAAATCTCCCCGCCCGCAATCTGACGCAGCTCCTTCACCCACGTCTTCACCCTCGCGAACGAATCCGCGTCTGTGATATCGTACACCAACACGGCCGCGTCCGCGTCTCGATAATATATCGGTCCGAGCGCGTGAAACCGCTCCTGTCCCGCCGTGTCCCACACGTTGAGCGTCACCCTCGCGTCGTTCTCGAGCTTGACCATCTTGCTCAGATACGTCGCCTGCACGGTCGGCGCCTGATTGTCGGAAAAGGCGCCTTGAACGTATCGAAGCAACAGAGACGTCTTCCCGACGCGCCCTTCGCCGAGGAGCACCACCTGATTGCGTCGAATTGAAAATCACGGGTGTCAGATTTAATTTGTATGCGTGGCAATCGCGCGGGTCGAGACGCGTCGTCATCGCGCGGGATCGACGCCATCGCGCGGACAACGCGTCGATACGTCTCGCACCTTGAACGCGCTCGACGTCGACGCCTGGGACGACGACGACGCCATTTTGAAATCGGCGCAATCAATCTCCCGAACCTGCGTCTTCGAATGGCGCGCGCGCCACTGACGCGCCACTGACGCGCCACTGACGCGCGCGCATGGCGTCGTCCGCGGTGGAGGCGGCGTACGGTCTCGGCGCGGAGGGTGACGATGACGTCGAGGACGACGAGCTCGCCGCGGAGGCGGCGGCGGCGTCGCTGCGCGCGTGGGAGAAGAAATATCAGAGCGAACGGGCGTGGGAGGACCTTGAGGAGGATCCCGTCACCGGAAGGTTGCGCGTGACGAGCGAGGCGATGGCGGCGGAGGCGCGGGAGAGACGGGCAAAGATGGCGGCGATAGCGCGAGGGACGGGATCGGTCAAGGGGATGATTCGATTCTTGTACGTGGTGATCGATTTGTCACGAGCGGCGAACGAGGAGGACTTTAGACCGAATAGATTATCGGTGGTCGGACAGTGCGCGACGTCCTTCATCAGGGAATACTTCAATCAGAATCCTTTGTCGCAGTTGGGGATCATCGTGGCGAGGAACGGGGTGGCGGAGCGTCTGACGGAGCTGAGCGGGAGTCCGGAGGCGCACGTCAAGGCGTTGCGAGAGACGCTGGACGCGAGCGGGGATTTTAGTCTGCAAAACACGCTCAACGTGGCGAGGACGTCGTTGAAATCGATTCCATCGTACGGTAGTCGAGAGGTTTTGTACATCATGAGCTCCCTGGCGACGTGTGATCCGGGGAACGTGTGGACGGAGATCGCGGCGACCAAGGCGGCGAAGGTGCGCGCGAGCGTCGTCGCCGTCGCGGCCGAATTACACGTCAGTCGACGCCTGACGGAGGAGACCGGGGGAGCGTACGGCGTGAGTTTGAATGCCGATCACCTGGACGATCTCATCATGGCGCACGCGCCGCCGCCGCCGCTCGCCGAGGACGCGACCAAGTCGAGTTTGGTGCAGATGGGATTCCCTCAAAAGAAGCACGTCGCCAAGGATGCGCTCATCGTCGGTACCGGCGGCGAATACGTGTGTCCGAGGTGTTCCGGAAGGATCGACGAACTCCCATCGCAGTGTCCGGTGTGTCGATTGACGCTCGTATCGTCGCCTCACCTGGCTCGATCGTACCATCACTTGTTCCCGGTGCCGGCGTACGCCGAATACACGCACGACGAAAAAACCGACGGCGCGTCGCAGTGCAAGGCGTGTTTGGCGCCCATCACGGGCACAGACTTGGCGTCCAAGTGCGAACAGTGCTCAAACGTCTTCTGTTTCGCGTGCGATTGCTACATTCACGAAAAGCTTCACAATTGTCCGTTTTGCGCGTGCGTTAGGGAATAGTCGACAACGCAACGGGCGAATCAATACGTTGTTTTCTTTACAATGCGCCGTCTTCAGCGCGTCGCGTTCTCATGTACACTAAATCTAGTCATTTTCTATCGTCGTCGAACGTCTAACGCTCCGGTCGCTCCATGTTCTTCCTTTCCTTGGCGGGGGTATCCCACAGCTTGGCCATCGCCTTGACAGAACCTTGCCTCACCAGCACATCGTCGTCCGTCTTCGTCTTTGTAGGCGGCGTCTTGAACTCCTCCTCGACACTGTCACTCCGCGACATCGTTCGCGACATCGCTGACGGCGTCATCGGCGACGCCGGCGCTTCATCCACCGTCGTCTTGATGTTGGTCGTCTTCTGTTCGGGCAACTCGACAAAGGTTGATTCCTCGAAGAATTCACAGGCCTCCTCTTCCTCCTCATCGTCGTCGTCGACGAAAACAGACGCGCGCGTCGTCGTTAACATCTCACCCACACCCTTCACGATGCTCTCCACGCGCACCGACGCCGAATTCTCCGCCGGTTTCGGTCGCGCGCATTCGAATCGTCGCGTCAACGCCGCGCGCTCCGCGCGCAGTCGCCGTTCCTCTTCCTCCTCCTCTTGCATCACCGCCGCTCGTCGCATCTCTCGAATCTTTTCGTTCTCTTTTATCTGTTTCGTGAGCTCTTCTCTCAACTCCGCCGCTCGCTCCGCCTTTTCTCGTCGCTCCGCGCGTCGCGCGTCGTCGGCGTCGAGAAATCGAAACGGCGCCCTTCCCGCGGACTCTCTCGTCCCTCTGACGTCTCTCGCGGTCGACGACGGTGACGACGACGCCAGCGACGACGCGCGCGCGTAAAACGCGCGTCTCGCCGCGCGAGCCGCGACGTCAGCGCCGTTTTCGAGCGCGCGGTCGTATTGGTTTTCAAACAGTCGATGCGCGTGCCTCGCGTCTCCCCGTCGCTCTCGCTCGCGTTTGAGCGCCACCTGGGCGTCGAGCTCGGCGAGGTAGGCGCGTTGACGCAATGCACGCAGCGCGTGCGCGCCCTCGTTGTCGTCTTCGACGCGAAACATCGTCCTCGGCGCGTCTCGAGATGACGCCTTGAGTCGGCGAAGAGGGAAAAGGCGTGCGTAGCGTTGATACATTCAATTTATTACAGTCCGCGCGCGCCTCATCCGTTCCCGATCCCACCCGCGTCCGGTAACCGCTCGATCGCGTACTTGTGATTCCCCATGTACATGATGGGCACGCCCGGAATTTTCCGCAACCGTCGCTTTAAATCCGTATCGCACGTCGCCACGATGTAACATCGATGTTGTTTCACCCGTTCGCAGATGCAATCGTCCGCGTACGTCCCTCGGTGTTGACACGGTAAACGTTCGAATCGCGGGTCCTTGGCGATTCGAAGCGCCACGCGGTACTTTTGCCCGAGCTTTTCCAACTCAGCCATGACGCAATCCGTCACGTGCGGCACGCACTCGGCGTACAGACAGTCCATCATCCCCTTCATGAGGTCAATCTTATTCTTGATGCTAAAGTTGATAAAGTTTGTGTCGACGAGCACGTTGTACGGCGGTTTGAGCGTGGCGTTGTACTTGCCGAAGAGGGCGGCGGATTGCGTCTCGACGCGCTTGAGTTTGGGTTCGTCTCGAAACTTGCGCTTGTTTGATTCGCCACTCTTATCGACGCCACGCTTGGGGATATCCTTGGGATTGATCATGCGCTTGACGGCGGCGAACTGCTTCGTCTTTAATCTATTCTTGCCCATCGTTCGCGGCGCGCGCGCGAGGCGCCGTGGACGACGGGAACGGGGGGCGAGGAGTGGCGGCGGCGGCGAGTGAAAACTGAAGAAAATGAGCTCGGGAGTGGATCGTCGCGGCACACGTCGACGTGTCGGCGCGAACGACGCGGGCGCGATGTCGCCGCTGCCGAGAGTGTTCCTAGACCTCGCACTCGGACGCGAACCGATCGGAAGGGTGACGATCGAGCTTCGCGCGGACGTCGTTCCGAAGACCTGTGAGAATTTCCGAGCGCTGTGCACGGGCGAACGCGGACGAAGCGCGCGCACGGGGACGCCGTTGACGTACAAGGGGTCGACGTTTCATCGCGTCATTCCGAATTTCATGTGTCAGGGCGGAGATTTCACCAAAGGCGACGGGACGGGTGGGGAATCCATCTATGGCGAGACGTTTCGGGATGAAAACTTTACGCTGCGACACCAAGGCGCAGGCACCGTGTCGATGGCGAACGCGGGACCGAACACGAATGGGAGTCAGTTTTTCGTGTGCACGGGGGACACGTCGTGGTTGGATGGGAAGCACGTCGTGTTCGGGAGCGTGGTGGGTGGAATGGACGTCGTCAGACGCGTCGAGGCATGCGGGACAAAGTCGGGCAAGACGAGGGAGACGGTGAAAATTGTCGATTGCGGGGAGATTCCTCCGGAATTGATCGGTGAGGAGGAACTCACGGAGGTTGGGAAGGAGATTCTCGCCAGAGAGCGCGCGGAGCGACGATTGGCGGAGAAGGAGGCGAGGCAGGTGGATGGCGAAAACGCCGACGCGGCGTCGGCGAGGCGACTGCGAGAGATCGCCGAGGCGGCCGAGGCCAAGGCGGTGGACGTCGTCGCGGACGAGCCGGAGCCTGCGAACGATGCTTTGGCGGGCGATCCAACGGTGGGTATGTCGGCGAAGAAGCGTAAATTGTTTGAATTGCGTCTGAAACTCAACGAGGGACGAAAAAAGAATCAAGCAGCGGTGGTGGACGAAAAGAAGCGCACTGACGCGCCCGAGGAGTACGCCGCCGCGCAAAAGCGCAAGGCGAGGGAGGCGTCGGCGAAATCGCGCACGGATAACATGGTGAAGCAAGGCATCAGCCCGACCGCGTATCACCTCACGGCGACGATGGAGCAAGCGAATCGTCAAAAGGGGAAGAAGCAAGTGTACGATCCAAACAATGCCGGTCAGTTTAGCGCGCAGCGACAGTATGCCAACTATGAGAAGGAACTCGAACGTTCGAACGCCACGGTGGATACAGTAGCGTACGAGGCGCAGAAGAACTCCACGCCGGACTTTTACCGTGGTGCAGACAGTATTTACCACGGCACGAACAAACCATCGCAAGCGGCCATTGATAGATTGGCGGAGAGCGTCGCCACCGCGCAGCGTAAAAAGGCTGAAGCGTACGAAAAGAAGACGCACGCCGCGAAGGATGTCGACGGTATCAACATTAGAAACGAACGATTCAACCGCTTACTCGCCAAGAGTTACGACAAGTATTCGAAAGAGATCAAGGCGAATCTTGAACGGGGCACGGCGCTTCCCGATAACTAGACGCGGCGACGACAAAAGATGTGCTTTAAATGATTGTTTTAAAAGAATTCAACTCGTTAATGTACCGCAAAAGCTAGATCATTTCGTCCCATACCCACCGCCTCCGGGCGTCTTGAGTGTCAACACGTCCCCGTCGGACACAGCGACGGAATTTTTCCCGCCCAGGTTGACGATTTCCCCGCTCGCACGCTCAAGCGTATTCTCGCCTCGCACGCCGTCGTCACCGCCTGCTAAACCCTTTGGCGCGAACACGCGTCGCTCGGATAGCACGCTCACTGTGATGTCTTTTAAGAACTCGAGCCTGCGCACGATACCGTCGCCCCCTCTCGTGTGTCCGTCGCCGCCGGAATCGCTCCGAATGGAAAATTCGCGCAAGAGGACGGGGTACCGCCGCTCGAGAATTTCGGGATCGGTGATTCGAGTGTTCGTCATGTGACACTGCACCGCGGACGCGCCGTTGAAATCTGGTCCGGCGCCCGCACCACCACCGATGGTTTCGTAGTACCCGAAACTGTCGTCCCCGAATGTGAGATTGTTCATGCATCCCTGTGCGTTGGCGCACGCGCCGAACGCCGCCAAGCACACGTCGGTGATTCGTTGCGACGTCAAGACGTTCCCGCCCACGACGGCGGCGTTTTCTGACGGTGATAAAAACGATCCCTCGGGAACGGTGATCGTCACTGGTTTCAAGCATCCTTGATTGAGTGGAATCTCTTGTTTGACGAGGCATCGAATGCTGTAAATCACCGCGGCGTTGGTCACCGCCGTCGGCGCATTCCAATTCCCGCCAACCTCGCTCGACGTTCCCGTGAAATCGAAATCAGCCGTCCCCTCAGATTTATTCAACGTCAGCGTCAAGCATATTTCGCTTCCGTCGTCCATTTTATCGACCGCACGGAGCGTCACCGTATCTCCGCGCACGCTCGCGCCCAGACGCTCGGCGTCTCGCGCGACGCTCTCCGCCGTCGCCCTCAACATGTCACGAACCGCCAACTCCGCGTTATCTTGCACGTGACTCATGTACGCCTGCACTTGATTCAATCCACACTCGTCGATGAGTTCGTTGAGCAGAGAGATTCCGCGTTGATTCGCGGCGACTTGCGCGCTCAGATCGCTCAAATTATCGGCGAGTTTCCGCGTCCCTCGACTTCCGGTTTCTGGCTCTGTCAAGAGTTTCGTGACGCCAGCCTCTTGATACACCCCGCGGTCGACGAGTTTGAACGATTTAATCGCCGCGCCTTCGTCCGCGATCGTTTTTGAAAACGGGGGCATCGAACCGGGCGTCGCGCCGCCGACGTCGGCGTGGTGGCCTCTGGACGCAACGAAGAAGACGATTTCTCCGTCTCGAAACACGGGCGTGACGACGGTGATGTCTGGAAGATGACTCCCACCGGCTCGAGGGTGATTCGTCACCAACACGTCACCTTCGCGTAATCCTTCGAATCCCCAGTGGTCTAATTGCCACGACACGGTGGAGGACATCGCGCCGAGGTGCACGGGGACGTGCGGCGCGTTGGCCACGAGTCCTCCGTCGGGGCCGAAGATGGCGCACGAAAAGTCCAAGCGCTCCTTAATGTTTGTCGATACGCTCGTGCGTTGAAGCGTGCGACCCATGCGCTCGGCGATACCCATGAAGCGGTTACTGAAGATGGAGATCAAGATGGCGTCGGGTTTGGAGTAATCGGCGTCTCGAGGTTCGTCGTCTTCCTTGGCGCTTGGAACGGTGATTTTCAAGTCGCCGTACGCCGTGATCTCGCCGACGCACGTCGGTTCGATCAGGCACGTAGACGTGCCGTTCATGATGATGGCGGGTCCGACAATCGTCATGCCCCCGAGCAAACTGTCGAATCGGTACACGGGCGTGTCGCACCACCCGAGCTTGTCAAAGTAGACGCGAGTCTTCGTGTCGGGTCGCGGTTCCTCTCCTGGCTGGCAACACGAAATCGGCAATCTCGTGAGTAAGGTGTTGTTCGCGACGCCTCTCACGCGGACGTCGTCGATCAACAGCGCTCTGTCTTTCAGATCAAAACCGTACTCTCGCACGAAACGCTCGCGGAATGCCTTGGCGTAATCGCCGTCGCTCGGTTCCGGAACCATCATCGAGGTGTCGGAACCATCGTAGCGAAGATTGAGAAAGCACTCACATCGTACGGCGCTCTCGTCGAATTGCCCATTCGCGGTGAGTTGATCCGTCACGCGCGTTTTCAACGCGGACATGTCATCCAACGCGCGTTTCAACCCCTCGGGGTCATCGTACGTCGCCGCGCACGCTGTCTGAGACTCGGCGACGACGTCGGCGAGACCCATGCCGTACGCGGACAAAATACCGCAAAATCTGTGCACGAACACGGTGGACATGCCCAAGTCGCGAGCGATCGCGCACGCGTGTTGCGGTCCTGCACCGCCGAACGCGGCGAGCACGTGCGACGATATCTCGTAGCCCTTACTCTCCGTGATCTCGCGAATGGGTCTGCACATCGCCTCGTTCGCGACTCGCAAGAACCCCATCGCCACCTCTTCCGTGGTTAAGTTTTCGCCGGCTTCGGCGTTTATACGCGTCTTGATTTCCTCGAAAGCCGCGTAAGACGACTCGTAATCGAGCGGTTCGTCCTCGTTCGGACCGAAAATCTTTGGAAAGTATTCGGGTAGAATTCTGCCGAGCACCAAATTGGCATCCGTCACGGCGAGCGCGCCTCCTTTGCGATAACACACCGGCCCGGGCTGAGACCCGACGCTTTCCGGACCGACGTAAAACGTACCCGAGCGGAAAGTAAGCGCAGATCCACCACCTGCGGCGACCGTCGTGATGTCCAACTGCGGCGCTTGCACCGTGACGCCCGCCGTCGTCGTCTCAGTCACTTGCTCGTATCCTTCGCGAGGATCGTACCGACTGACGTCCGTGCTCGTGCCGCCCATGTCGAAACCGATTATCGGCGTTCGTCCATTGTCGCCGTCGTCGCGCAGCGCCGCGCTTGTGGTGAGCGCGAACCCAACCACACCGCCCGCGGGACCGCTCAAAATGGCTTGGTAGCCGCTAAAACTATCCGCCGGCGTCAATCCTCCGTCCGACTGCATGAAACTCACCTTGACGTCTCCAAGCCCTTCGTCGAACCCGTCGAGGAACGAATCGATGTACGTGCGAATGCACGGCGTCAGGTAAGCGTCGACCGATCCCGTGTGTCCTCGCGGCACGGCGCGAACCATGGGCACCAATGCGCTGCTCAGCGCCACGTGCTCGAATCCCATCTCGCGCGCCAAATCTCCGATCGCGCGTTCGTGCGCCGAGAACGTGTACGAGTGCAACAACACGACCGAGATGGACGTGATTCCATCGTCCAACAAGGCCTGTAATTGCGGACGAAGCGTCTCTACGTCGAGAGGTTGTAAAATATCCACCGTCTCGCCCGTCGAACCCGTCGCGCTCGCCCCTCTCGCGCGATCACCCTCTCTCAACACTCGCACGCGTTCGTCCACCTCCACCACGCGCTCGTACAACGCACTCGGCCGCTCGATCGCCAGATCGAATATATCCGGTCTCGCTTGATTCCCGATCGCCAACAGATCCCCGAACCCGCGCGTCGTCACCAACGCCGTCGCCGCGCCCTTCCTCTCCAACAACGCGTTCGTCCCCACCGTCGTCCCCATCCGTATCCAATCGATTCGAGACGTCGGCACCTTTTCATCCCTTCCTATTTTCCTCCCGTGCACGCGCTCGAGCACGCGTCGTATCCCTTCCCTCGGCGCGCTCGCGTAATTTCTCGGGTCCTCGCTCAAAAGTTTCAGCGTCACGAACCCCACCCCTCCCGGCGCGCGCGCGTCCGGCACCTCGGCGTACACGTCCGTGAACGTCCCGCCTCGATCGATACAAAACTTGACGTCCCGCGTCCCCCGTCTCTCGTCTCTCGTCTCGACGTCGTCCCGCGTCGCGTTCACGCGTCGTCTCGAGGGTCGACCACCGCGCGCGTCGCGTCTCTTCCGCGCGTCGACGCGCGCGACGCGAGACGACGTCGACGACGCCGACGACGCCGACGACGCCGACGTCGTCGTCGCGCGCATCCCCACCGCGCGCATCCCCTTCGCGCGTCGACGTGTCGAGGACGCGACGACGACGGATGGATGGATGACCGATCCCTCGGCGTCGACGCGCCGGTCGAGCCCGACGACTCGCACATAAATAGACGCGCGCGCGACGACGACGCGACGCGACGACGCGACGACGCGACGACGCGACGCGCGAGAGGGACGATGGAGGTCGCATCGACGCATCGCGCGCGCGACGGAGCCGCGCGGAACGACGCGCGAGGCGTCGTCGATGGGTCGCGCGTCGCGGAAGATGAATCGTTTTCGCAGCGACGACGTGGCGCGTCGACGACGACGGCGACGGCGGCGGCGGTGGCGGTGGCGGTGGCGACGACGGCGACGACGGCGCGACGAGGCGCGGCGCGGAGAGAATCCGCGCGCGCGTTCGTCGCGCGTCGGCGCGAAACCTTCTTGGTGCAGATGGACGTGGAGAATAAGACGAGAGAGATGGCGAGAATGGAGGCGCGCTCGGCGAGACGAGAGGAGGCGCTGCGGAAATCCGAGCGCATGTTGGAGGAGGATCAGGCGCGGTTCGACGCGTTTCTGCGAGATAACGACGCGAGAGTGCGAGAGGCGGTGGAGGCTGCGGAGCGAGAGGCGCGTGGGAAGCACGAGCGAATGAAAGAGATGCGACGGTTGAGAGGAGAGGTGGCGCGCGCGGAGAGAGACGTGCGGCATCGCGAGGATAAATTGAGCGAGTGTCAAAAGTATAAGGAATTTTTAGACGCCCTGACGCCGAAGGAGTGGTTCGATGCGCGAGGCGAAGATGCGTCGGAGATGTATTTCAAAGAACCGGAACAATTGCTCGCCGCGTTTTCGGCGCTCGAGGAACAAAATTTGTGTTTGATTCAAAACGTCTCCGACGCGGAGGAGACGCTCGAGCGCGTGAAATCTGAGCACGCGCGAGAGAAGACGCGCATGGACGCGGAGATTGCCGATCTTCGAGAACAAACTCGGCGTTTGCAAGAGGCCATCGAGGCCGAGGAGAGAGAGGGGAAGAAATTGACGCATCATCTCGCGAACGAGCGCGAGGAGGGCGAGGACTCGGTGGAGGGCGAATTGGAGCAATTGACGCGGCGGGTGACGGAGGTGTACGTCGAGTGTGGATTCGATCACGATCCGAGTGTCAGCGTGTTGCAGATGTTGACCAACATCGAGTCGAAGATGGAGGAATATTTTGCCGCGATCGACAAGCTACCGCCGAAAGTGGTGGCTGATTTGGAAAAGCAAAAGGAAAAGGAACGCCGGCGATTGGCGAGAGAACAAAAGGCTCTGGAACAAAAGCGAGAACAAGAGATTCGGTTTCAACGTTCGCTCGAGCGCGCGCGGGCGCCGGCATATAAAAAGACGGGTAAAATCGTCATGTTTCGATCGCGACAAGAGCGGAAAACGGTCGCGGTGCGTTCGGAAAACACAGATGCCGATAGAGAGCTCGACGAATTTCTCGCCAGACAATACTGAGAAGGCGTGTTTGGTTAAATTACAGCGTGGATAAAAATTACTTTTACTAATGGTACACGAGCACTTCTCAAAACCAAGGAATGGTTGGTATTTTGTCGCTCATGTCGTACAAGGACACGCAAATCTCGAGAGAGATGAGCACGATGATGATCCACTCGAGCGCGTCGCTCTTCCGATTTTGCAGAATTTCCAAATAAAATTTCACCTGGGTCTGAATGAGGTTGAGCTTGTAATCCAAGTCTTGGAAACGGTCTTCGAGTTCGAAATCCTGTCGAAGGCCTTCCCAGACGATGTTATATTGCGCGTATTGCCACGCGGTGTCGGAGCGTCCCAACAAACCGAGTTTGGTGATGAGCTCCGTGAGTGTGTTGTTGTTCTCGGCAACCAAAGAGAACAAACGCTTTTTACTAATATTCAGATCACCGGTCAATTCGGTGCTCTTGTTGAGTTTACTAAAAATCTCCACCATACCATCGACTTTTTGCTCGTAGTGTTCCAGTGCCACCGTTTGCGCCAAGACGCTTGAGATGACGCTGATGTTGTTGATGTCCATTCGTTTCAACACGATGTGGTCACTCTCCAAGCTCGCCCAATCGGACAGCGTCGGTCTGACGACGACGCGATAATCGTCCGTCATCGGTACTGCCAGTGGCGTCGACGTGAACGTCCTCGCGAGTTTCAGACACTCCTCGCGCTCCTTGAATCCCATGTTATAAAACACAACGCTTCCAAACTTGAACACCACCAGATACCGACTCAGCATCTCCGGAGGTATAGGCGCGTCCCCGTCCAGGCTCGGAAGATCAGACACCTTCTTCGGCGACATCCTTATGATGACGCCCTCGCGATTGAACTCTTTCGGATACGCCGGCATTTGTTTCGCCAACGCGCGCACGTCGATGGTGCTCCCGACGTAATACGCGCGCACCGGAAGCGTGTAATCGTACGCGCTCATCTCGCCCTCCCCTTCCGACCGAGATCGACCCTCGACGTCATCGCGCTCGACGTTCGCGTTCCCGACCACGACGCTCGCCCCGCTCCCTCGCCCACCGTCCCCCACGCCTCCACTCTTCTTTTGCTCGCCTCGTTGCTTAAAGATGGAGTCCCCCAACCCGTACGTCCCCGACCGCTTCCCCTTCGTCGCACCGTCCCGCGCCAACGTCGCACGCGCGCGTCGTGCGAATTCACATCGCTCACCACGGTCGATTCGCGTCCTCGTCGCCTCCATCGTCGTCGTCGCGGGTGCGAATTCGCGCGAGAGGTTCCACGCGCGCGCCCGCCCGCCCGTGTTCGTCGCCGTCGACGCGCGCGCGCGCCCCTTATCGACGCTCCACGCCCGTGATGACGTCGACGTCACCACCCTTGACGTCACGGCCGACGTCTCACCGCGCACCACCGCGCGCGCGCACGCCGCGAGCGCGCGGGACGTCCATCGCATGACGGAGCCGCCTAGGTCTGAGGCTGCGCCGGCGACATTGTGCGTCGGCACACGCGCACGCGCGGCCGAGGGTCGACGACGGCGAGCGAGCGAACGCGTGAAGGTGAACGCACGTGCGTCGGGGCGACGGTGAACGAGAGACGCGCGCGCGGCGAGTCGAGAGACGAGCAGGATGGTGCACTTGTATAATCTCACGCTGCAAAAGTCTGGAGGCGTGAATGGCGCCGTGTACGGGAATTTTAGCGCGCCCAAGGCGCAGGAGATCGCGGTGATACGAAATAAGATTGTGGAGTTGCTCAGGCCGGACGAGACGGGACGGGTGCAGACGGTAACGACGGTGGAGGCGTTCGGAATCGTGAGGTCGATCGCAAGTTTTCGATTGGCGGGCGCGAACAGAGATTACCTAGTCGTCGGGTCGGACTCGGGAAGGGTGGTGATTTTGCAGTTTAACAAGGAGAAGAACACATTCGTCAAGGTGCACCAGGAGACGTACGGGAAGACGGGATGTCGCCGCGTCGTACCGGGACAGTTTTTATGTGCAGACCCAAAGGGAAGGGCAATTTGTCTTGGGGCGATGGAAAAGAATAAGATTGTGTACGTCATGAACAGAGATAACGAAGCCAACCTGACAATTTCGTCGCCTTTGGAGGCGAATAAGTCTCACATGATTGTTTTTCACATGTGCGCGCTCGACTGCGGGTTGGACAATCCGATTTTCGCCGCCATCGAGTTGGACTACGGCGACGCCGACGCCGATCCGAGTGGAGAGGCTGTGGCGGAGGCACAGAAGCATTTGACCTACTATGAACTTGATTTGGGTTTGAATCACGTCGTTCGTAAGTGGAGCGAACCGATCGATAACGGGGCGAATCATCTCATTCCGGTGCCCGGTGGGAGCGACGGTCCGGGCGGCGTTCTCGTGTGCTGTGAAAACTTCATCATCTACAAGCACCAGAACCACGACGAGGTACGAGCGGTCATTCCTCGCCGTTCGTCGCTATCTGGAGATCGAGGTGTGCTGATCGTCTCCTCTGCGAGCCACAGATCGAAAAACTCGTTCTTCTTTTTGGCTCAGTCAGAGTATGGCGACATTTACAAGCTCTCCGTAGAATACTCTGGGGAAACTGTGAGCGAAGTGAAAGTGAAATACTTCGACACCATTCCCCCGTGCGTTACCATGTGCGTTTTAAAGACTGGATTTTTGTTCGCGGCGAGCGAGTTTGGTAACCACGCATTGTATCAGTTTGCCGGCATCGGAGACGACGATACAGTCGAGAGCAGCTCGGCGACCCTCATGGAAACTGAGGAGGGTTTTGAACCTGTTTTCTTCGACCCGAGACCGCTGACAAACTTGTATCCGATTGATACGATAGAAAGTATGTGTCCCATCCTAGACATGCAGGCACACAACTTGACCGAAGAGGACATGCCGCAACTGTACACGCTCTGCGGTACGGGCTCACGTTCTTCGCTTCGCATCTTACGTCAGGGCATCGCCATGAGCGAGTTGGCGATGAGTCCACTTCCTGGGCAGCCGAACGCTATTTTCACCGTCAAGAAGAGTTCATCGGAAGAGTATGATTCATACATCGTCGTCTCATTCTTGAACGCGACGTTGGTTTTGTCCATCGGTGATACCGTCAACGAGGTGAGCGATAGCGGAATTCTAGGCACGACCACGTCTCTCGACGTGTGCTTGATGAGCGACGAGTCCCTGCTCCAGATCCATCCGGGCGGTTTGCGTCACATCAAGGCGGATAAGCGCATCAACGAATGGCGTACGCCGGGTAGGAAACAGATTTCCAAGTGTACGTGCAACAGTAAGCAAGTCGTCATCGCGCTCACCGGAGGTGATGTGATTTACTTTGAGCTCGACTCCGCCGGTCAACTCATTGAAGTAGAAAAGTTGGAAACGAACGGTGATATCGCTTGTTTGGACATCGGTCCCGTTCCAGAAGGTGCTCTGCGCAATAGATTCCTCGCTATGGGTTCATACGACGGAACTGTGCGCATCATGAGTCTTAGTCCGGACGATTGCTTGCAAACATTAGCAGTGCAGGCTCTCAAAGGTTCATCTCCATCGAGCTTGCTTATCTTAGAAACTCCGGCGACGGATTCCACTCAGGGTAGCATGTTGCTGAACGTAGGCATGGCTAACGGTGTGCTCATGCGGGCGACAATTGACAAAGTTTCAGGACAATTGAGCGACATGCGTATGCGATTCCTCGGCGCGCGCGCACCAAAACTGGTGCGCACGAACGTGAGAGGAATGCCGTCGCTTCTCGCTTTGTCCACTAGACCGTGGTTGGGCTACTCTGAGAAGGGTACTTTTGTCATAGCGCCTATTTCGTACCATGCGATAGAAGAAGGTTGCTCGTTTAGTAGCGAGCAATGCCCCGAGGGCGTCGTCGCTATATCCAACCAGACTCTCCGCATCGCAAGTGTAGAGCGTCTCGGCGAAAACTTCAATCAAACTACGGTGAAGTTGAGGTACACACCGCGTGCAATGAGCGCGAATCCAGACACAAAAATGATCGCTCTCATTGAGAGCGACCAGTGCACGATTCCGTTTGCCGAACGTCAAGGACCTGAGACTCAAGAAACCCCGGAAACCAACGAAGATGACGAAGTAGAGGCGACCATGGCGCCAATCGAGCAGTTCGGTGCGCCGAAGAGTGAACCAGGAACGTGGGCAGCGTGCGTGCGCATCGTCGACCCAAAGGAAGCAAAGACGTGCTTCACTCTTGAACTCGCAAAGAATGAATCTGCGATCAGTTTGTGTCACGTCTATTTAACTGGTCCGAACGAACTGTTCTTGGCGGTCGGTACGGCTGTTAACCTCACGTTTGCTCCGCGCAACTGCGACGGTGGATTCATTCATTTGTACAGATACGGCACTGATAACCAGACTTTGAGCTTGGTTCACTCCACGCCGACAGAGGGACCAGTTGGCGCATTGTGCGGATACAAGGGTCATCTGCTCGCCGGTGTGAATAACTCATTGCGTGTGTACGATTTCGGTAAGAAGAAGCTTTTGCGTAAAGTGGAGAATAGAAACTTTCCGAACTTCATCACCACGCTGCATGCCGCCGGCGATAGAATCTACGCTGGCGACGTTCAAGAATCGATTCACTTTGTGAAGTACAAGTCGGATGAAGGAAGCATCTACATTTTTGCGGATGACACCAAACCGCGTTACATCACGGCCACTTTACCGCTCGACTACGATACGCTTGCGGGCGCTGATAAGTTTGGAAACGTATTCATCAATCGGTTACCCAAGGACGTGAGCGAGGACATGGACGATGATCCAACCGGTGGTAAGAATATTTATTCGCATGGTGTGATGAACGGTGCGCCGAATAAATCAGAAACTACCGCGCAGACGTACATCGGTGAAACCGTCTGTGCTCTCACTAAGGGTGCGCTTCAACCGGGCGGCGTCGAACTCATCATGTATGGCACGTTCATGGGCGGCGTCGGTTGTCTGATACCGTTCCTCACGAGATCAGAGGTCGAATTTTTCACTCACTTAGAAATGCACATGCGCCAAGAGTCACCGTCAATCGTTGGGCGTGATCACATGGCGTTTAGATCGTACTACGCTCCCGTCAAAAATGTCATCGATGGCGACTTGTGCGAACAGTTTGGCGCGTTGCCGGCGGACGTGCAACGAAGAATTGCAGAAGAGATGGATAGAACGCCGGGAGAAATTCTCAAAAAGCTCGAACAAGTTCGCGCGATCGCGGTTTAAAGGAAGTAGCGCGGATAGACCAGTTTTAAGTACCGCTAGACATACGATTCATGCAACTCACGCTCGCAAGCTATCTTCTCGAATTCCTCGCAACATACGCTGCTAAGTGGACGATGATGACTTTTACCCAATCAAACACCCACTGCGCCGCGCTCGTGACCCTCATCAGCGCTCCCACCTGAGGCGAACTCTTTGTTGATTCTATCAGGCTACCGTTCGGACTATACTCGCTCGAGCTTCCCACACAGGAGCTTCCCTCTCTTGCCGAACCGGCATCTTCGGATGCGCGCTGCAACCGCCGCTGAAGCCGTTCGGGCGCGGGCACAAACTCGAACTCGTGCACTGACTCCACCCGCGTCAACACTTCGTCAGAAAATGCTTCGCTCACTTTTTCTACGCTCCTAATCGCCGCTTCTCGCTGTTCATCGTTCGTCACGAGAACGACCGACGCGTGCAAGTCGTCAATCGGCGCGTGTCCGGGATCGTGACAGTCCCAAAACACATCCAAAAGCTCCAGAAAAGACACCGCGTACGGATTCTCTGGATCCCAACGTACGCGCACGCACGTTCGCTCTATCGTATGCCCTTTCGCATTCCCCTGATGCATCCCTCGCGCATTTCCGACCCCTCTGCTCGCGAAGCCCACTCGCCGACGAGCGCCGCCGCGCCGTCTCGGACTCAGAGTGCCCAATTCCACCGACCCATGCGGTTCCACCGCCTTCGCTAAACCCTGCTCCAGGAACACGTTTGCACCGGTGGCGAAATACGCCTCCTCCAATCTTCTACCGCCGTGCGGCGTTCGCGGCGCGTCGTCGGTCCGCATGCCTTCCCGTCCAGCTCGTCAATCAATCGAATTCTCTTGCCAATCAATCGAATTCTGTTGAATGCGCACGAGAACGCGTTCTCGTCGCGAGCTATTGAAAGGCCGGTCCGAGACGATGCGCTCTTCGAGACGTTCGTACGCTGACGATCGCTCCGCGATTCGGGCGCTCGAGCGACGCGGGATGTCGTCGCGATGAACGCTCTGCGATTATTTTCCAGTCAAGTGATAAAGCTGTACTTTCGGGTTAACGATACATACTGTACTTCTACAAAAGAATTCATAAGAAGACCCGAGAGCGAAGCGAAGCCGCATTCGCGTCGGCGGCGAGCGCACGTTCGCTGTGCTTAGTGTGCGACGTGGGGTGGTCGCGGCGCGCGCGCGCTCGGACAGGCACATGCCCTGGCCCTTGAACAGGCGCAGACCACCGGCGCCCGTGGGCGCGGGCGAGGATGACGACGAGACCGACGGTTTGGCAGCCGTGACCAGCGGCCCGATCGTTGGGGATTTCAGCTCTCGCGAGGAGAACGCGTCTCGCGAGCGACGGGACCGAGCGGACGCGGCAACGAATCAGTGGAGGGATCGCATCGTACGTCAGAGCTCGACGTCGCCGCGATGGGACCGATTCTCGGCGCCAGCAGGCGCGGTGGGGACGATCCAAGCCGTGGGGACGTCCAAGCTCGTGGTGCTCACAACTGGACAGCACGAGATAGACGGCGCGCAGAACTCAGAAGAAGAGAGAGCTTCTGGCGATGAACGGTCATCATATGAATCTGATTTAGAATCCGATTCGGATAACGACGAGGCGACCTACTTTGAAATAGGTTCGTCGGAAGACGAGTGGGACACCGACGAACCATTGAGCGAGCATCACGGCGAGCACAGCGTCGCGATGTTCCATCGTTTGGGCGAGCACACGAACAGTGGGAGAAAATCATCGTCTAAAGTTGAGGCGGCGAGGATGTCGTTAGAAGACGATTCCGAGATGGAAGGATCTGATGGTAGTTTGACGGAGGGATCCGTGCAGAAGGTGTATGTGGGGAAGTCGTTTGGATTGTTTGAGATGAATAATCCCATTAGAAGATTTTGTTTGCGTGTGGTGGAGACGAGAGAATTTGATTGGCTTATTTTAGGAGCCATCGCCGTAAACACATTGTTATTGTGCTTGAGCCAACCCGACCGTAGAGACGGTAAAGGATGCGGGATGTTTTCGTCACAGGGATCGAGAAACGATGCCGTGGAGAAGAGCGAAATACCATTTACAAGTCTCTTTACGCTGGAGGCCATCATGAAGATGATTGCGTTCGGTGTGATCGGGCCGCGGGGCGTGAAGCATTCGGGGGCATATCTGCGAGACTGGTGGAACTTGATGGATTTCTTCATCGTCGTGATTTCGATCATCGCTCTGATACCGGGTGGCGGTTCGAGTCTGTCTACACTGCGGATCGTGAGAATCCTGCGTCCACTGAGGACGATAAGCATGTTTCCGTCACTCCGATTATTGATCGAGACCATGCTGAAATCGCTGCCTCTCTTAGCGAACGTGGTCGTGTTTGTCCTCATGTTCTTCTGCATCTTCGGCATCATAGGAGTTCAATTCTTCTCAGGAAAATTAGAGAATAGGTGTTACGATATTCTCCCGGCGAATGTGCCCTGCGAAACTTATCGCGCGCAAAAATACGTGAAATGTATTCAGCGCACGAGCGGTGACGCCATTTTACTGCGATCAAACGAAATGCGCATATGCGGTACTGGCGATAGAGCGCAGAATAGGTGTCAAGTTGGACAAGAGTGCTTGCCGTTTGAAAATCCAAACTTTGGTTACACAAGTTTCGATAGCGTGTGGTGGTCGTGGCTAGTCATTTTTGAGACCATAACACTCGAATATTGGTCGCCCGTCTGGTTTTTCTTGACGGATTCGGTGTCACCAGTCTCAGTTTTATGGTTCATTCCAGTCATCTTCTTTGGTTCGTTCGTCATGTTGAATCTGGCGCTCGCCATCATCACCATGGTCTACGATGCGAACGTCGTGATCGAGCTGAAAAAGGTGTCGAGTGAAAGTACACGCAAATCATCTTCTTTCATAGAGTTGGGTTTTAAGAGACTGATTCGCTACGCCAGCTCGAGCACAGAGAGAGAACCGAAAGCAGTAGACGATGCTCATACCGACGAGGGCGTGCTCGTCAAATTGAAAAGTTGGTGTGAAGGCGTGAAGAACTTCGTGCAGCCGAAAGCAGCTAAAGTGGTTGATAGTGTATACTTTTTTGTCGGCATTAACGGCGTCATTTTGCTAAACACTCTGACGCTGACATTGGAGTACGATGGTATGTCTCACTCTTACGCCGAGACGTTAGAAATCATCAATCTCGTGTTCACTACCATTTTCATGTTAGAGTTGGCCTTAAAGGTGTGTGCTCTCGGCATCAGAGCTTACGTCCGAGACAGAATGAATTGGCTGGATGCGGGGGTAGTCATCGTCTCAATAATTGAATTGGCGATGAGTGGTGGTGAAGCATCTTCAAACTTCACGGTCCTCCGTGCGCTCCGAGTTTTCCGAATCCTGAAGCTGGTTCGTTCGTGGAAGTCTTTGCAGGCGACACTTAAAACATTGTGGAAGACGTTGATCGATTTGTCGAGTTTCCTGGTGATTCTGTGTGTTTTTGTTCTGATATTCGCTCTCGTTGGAATGCAATTATTTGGCGGAAACTACTGCAAGATACATCCAAGGCCGCGGACACATTTTGATACTTTCAACCAAGCGCTTGTGACTGTTATGCAAGTGATTACCCATGAAGATTGGCCATTGGTTGCTTTCGATACGATGTTTACCACGTCTCAATACGCGCTCATATACTTCGTTATCGTTCTGGTGCTCGGCGATTTCATCATCGTCAATTCGTTGATTGCCATTTTACTCAGCAATTTTGATAATCGTAAGGAATTGCTGGACGAAGAGCTTATGGAGGATGAAGCAAACTCGAGTGGAAAGGGGATATTTTCAGTGTTTCAGGGATTGCGTTTTACCAAATCGGATAGCTTGCGCAGTCGAGAATCTGCTGAAAGTGAAAATGCAGAGACTATAAAAGTGTATGAACGGTTCGCCAAATTGGCTCATGAGTTACTGAAGAGAGATAAGAGAAGATCTGCTGCGAGAGCTGAAGATCTGCGCTTGAAGAAAGCGAGAGCATTAATTCGAGCGCAAACCCCAAACGCAGACGATTCTTCATCGAGCGAGAAAAGGAAGAGATCAGGTGCGCTCAACACACCCCCGCTTGAAAGATTTCAGTGCGCGAGTTTCTTCGGTCTTTTCCCTCCGAGTCACCCAGTGCGGAGAGTTTGCTTTGCAATTACGGATGATAAGCGCTTCGATACACTCATTCTCGTGTTGATTTTAATTTCGAGCCTCTTCATGGTGTGGGAGACTCCGGCCAATCTCGAGAAGAAGAGTTTTGAGAAGACAAGCGCCATCTTTGATTATTGTTTCACATCCGCATTCGTTCTCGAGATGTTGATGAAGTGCATCGCGGTGGGTGTTCACAACAAAGACAGCGGTGCATACCTCAAGAATCCATGGAACGTGCTCGATGGAACCATTGTTTTCTTTGGACTGTTGGGTATGGGACTGGGCTCGAGCGCTAATCTGAAATGGGTTCGTTCTTTGCGAGCTATGCGGGTATTGCGTCCACTGAGACTCCTCGGGCGCGTGCAAGGCTTAAAGGTGGTCATCAACGCCATCTTGGCGTCGATACCGAGTTTGGTGTACGTGCTCTTGGTATCTTTCATCGTTTGGATTATATTTGCCATTGCGGGAATGTCCCTCTTCATGGGTAAATTCAAGAGTTGTTCCGATGATCGCATCCTCACCCGCACGGATTGCGTCGACGCGTGGCAAAACGTCACGGCTATGCGAACTTGGGACGTCCTCACTTCTTCGTGTAACGATCCTTCGGTGACTGTTGAGGCGAGTTGCGTGGGTCCCTATCAATCTTCGCATCTCTTGAAGCGTCGATGGGAGAGCGCAGATAGTAACTTCGACTCTTTCCCGCGGGCAATGTTGACTTTATTTGAAACGACGGGCGGAGAGGGTTGGACGGTGACCATGTTCAACGGCGTCGACTCTGTAGATCGAGACACTGCGCCGGTGAGAGACAGGAACCCCGAGCTCGTGTGGTACTTCATGGCATTCATCATCTTGTCCAATTTCTTCATGTTCAACATGTGCATTGGCATCGTCATCGACAACTTTTTGAAGATTTCAACGTCGTCATTGACGCGCTCGATCATGAGCGATTCGCAGGCAAGATGGGTCGCGCAGCATAGGAACAAGACATTCAGCGCCAAGGTCTCCTTCTTTCAACAACCTCCGAAACAGGCGTGGCGCAAAGCCTTATTAAAATTGGTGACGGATTGGCGTTTCGACGCCTTCATTCTCGGGACGATTGTCGTCAATACAATCGTTCTTATGACGGAGACGGCGAACGAATCCGGTGACAAGGCAATGGCGTTGAAGGTCTTGAATTTGATTTTCACGTCAATCTTCGCGTTGGAGGCGATATTCAAGCTAGGCGCCTTTTTCCCCAAGTTGTACTTTTCATCTTGGTGGAACGTGTTCGACTTTTTAGTCGTCTCCACGTCCATCGTCGGCATCGCCATGGAATCCGGACAGGGCGGTAGCGCATTCCGTGCTTTGCGCATCTGCAGAATTTTCCGCATGGTCAAGAAGTGGAAGTCGCTCAACACGCTCTTCCAAACGCTCGTCATGACAATTCCCGCTCTCGGGAACATTTCGTTACTCTTGGCGCTTCTATTCTTTATCTACGCCATCCTGGGCGTCCAGCTCTTCGGAAAACTCGCGTACGGCCCGGCGCTCAACACGCACACAAATTTCAAGACGTTCGAAAATTCCCTGGGCGTGTTGTTACGTTCGCTCACCGGCGAGGGATGGCAAGAGATCATGTACGATTGCATGAACCAAGATAACTGCGACTCGGCAGTGGATTGCGCCATCGGCACGTGTTGCGGAAGTTCCTCCGCGCCCATCTATTTCGTCAGTTTCGTCACCTTCACTTCCTTCATCATCCTCAACCTTCTCATCGCCGTCGTGCTCGACAACTACTCGTGGAGTAGAAAGAATTCTGACAGCGAAGCGGTGACGCCGAGCGACGTGAAATCGTTCCGACGCGTGTGGAAAACATTCGATCCCGATCTCACCGGTTTCATCAATCCAGTGGACGTTCGAGGCATCATCCTCGCCACACCGCCACCGCTTGGGATGAAGGGCAAGCGCATGAGCGACTTGGGGATGCTCAACTTTGTGCGTTCCCTTAACCTTCCGGATGGGGTGCGATACCTTCACTACACGGAACTCTTGCAGTCGTTCACGGCGAGAGCGATGGGGGTGAACACTGAGTACCTCCCTCGCGAGATTCGTTTAGAACTCGAAGAAGAACGTCAAGCCGCAAAACGCGCGTCGCTCCAACGCGTGCGAGCGCGCGTTCGTCGACGGGTGAAAAGGGTAGCCGAGCGACAGTCTGACAACGACGAGTCCGAGTCTGAACTCGCCAAAGAACTCTCGACCATGAGCAGTCACACCAACCTCTCACGAGCAATAGTGCGCGACCTGAATGGCGAACCGGTGTCGTTCACCGTCCTTCTCGTCGTGTTAAAGCTCCAACGCAACTTTAGAGCGCGCCGCGAGCGAAGGCGCGCCGAGGAAAATAAAAATCAGTGGAGCAACGCCATCACGCGCCGGTCGCTCTCTCGCACGTCGTGGGACGAGCGGGTCCAACGACGCGCGTCCTCAGACACGCACACGATCACATAAATTATCACACATCGCACGCGCGCATAGATAGCTTTTGTAGCAACGCACTCATAATTAGCAAGCGTGTCCTGAAAATCCAAAAGTGAGTGTTTCGCGAGGCGCGATGACATCTTGTCGCCAGTTGTCGACACAACGACGTGATTTCGCGCACGTGCACGCGCCCGTGACGATGAAACACCGCGGATCAATCCGGTGCGACGTCGTGCGACGCGTGTTGGCGTTCGTTCTCGTCGCCGCATGCGCGAACGTCGCCCGCGCGATCGAAGGCAAATGTTCAGCCTGTCGAGCCGTCGGCAAGTCTCTCGCGCGAGCGCTTCGTGAGGACGCTGAGAGCGCCGATCAAAAGGTGGTTGACATGCGTGGACGCCTGGACTCTCGGGGAAAGCGGTACGGGAAGCGAATCTCTTACAAGATGAGCGAGTTGCGGTTCGTGGAGCTTCTCGAGTCGGTGTGCGACAACGTCGGCGAGTATCAGTTTCACGAGGAGACGTCCCGATGGCGGATCCCGCCGAATCCGGTGAAAAAGATTAGAAAAGAGCGAGGGAAGCAGATGAAAAAGGAGATCATCGGTTACTGTCATCGCGTCATCGAGGAGTCGGAGGAGACGTTGCAATCCGCAGTGTACGCCGAGAAAATCCACGATGCCAACGTCGAGGAGTTCTTGTGTCGCAACGTGAGCGCAACGTGCGACGCATCCGTCGACTTCACCGTGGAAGAACCCAAGGAGGATGATTTCCATCACTACGAAAAGGCGGAACGAGAAGACGAAAAGACGAAGGAAAAGGCCAAATCTCCAAAGAAAAAGTCGAAAAAGTCAACCAAAAAGAACGAGCAAAAGGAACTCTGATTCGGATGATTCCTTCGAACAAGCGACTAGCACGCGTGGTGCAAAACAAGTAGCATTAGCTGCGCCAAGATGATTGGGTTATTTATTTCTATTATTCCATGTTCTATTCAAACTCTCACCGCCTTCGCCTCGGAGACCGCGAGTACGACCGCGAGTAAGAATCACTCGAATACGAATCACTCGAGTAATCGCGTTTACTACGCTTTCTCTTGGAAGACTTTTTACTCTTCTTCTCCTTCTTCGATTTTTTCTCCTTCTTGCGCTTCTTCGAGTCCTCGCGCGCGCGAGTCGGCGACCCTCCCTCGGCTCGCAACCTGTTGACGAATTCTCCGCTACCGAACATCATGCCCGACGGTGCGTCGGCGCGTTCTCCGGCTTCGGCTTCGCCCTCACCGTCCAAGAGAAGTTCGTACTGCTTGCCACCGCTGCCGTACTGTTTCACATCTCCGGCGTGGTGTCCCCACTGAATCGCGCCCGCTTGCACCGTCTCCCCCGCGTCGGCGCCGACGGGACGATACCTATCTCCATACCCGCCACCACCGCCACCTCTGAACGGTGGATCGTAACTCAAATTATTCGGATCCATATCTTCTCCGGTCCCCTGATCCACGTTTTTCATCGCAAGGCTTACACGCGGTGGCCCACCGTCTTGTTGCTCGACGTCGACGACTTTCACCCACACGTCGTCGCCCTCGGAGACGACGCCCGAGATTATCGAAATCTTCTCCTCGTCGTCTACGTCTCTCGGCACGTCCAAGTACTGCGAAATCTGCGATCTGTGCACCAATCCGCCTCGTCTGAACCCTCTGATATCCACAAACACGCCCACGGGCTTCACCGAGCGACACTTTCCTTTGTACACTTTATGCAACTCTGGGTGAAACGCGGGCGCGCCGCTCGCGTTCCCACCGTCCCCGGTCCCGAACCTCGGGCGTTCACCGCCTCCGCCCGTGCCCGCGTCCACCCTCGCGCGTCGTCTCTCGAGCATCTTCGTCCCGTCCGGATCTAAATCCGCCCCCGTCTCTTGGTCGGCGGCGCTCGCGTCGAGCGACACTCGCCACTCGCCCGGACGCTTGTCGTCCTCTCGCACGCTCGTCACCTTGGCGTACACCCCGCTCCCGATCGGAAAGAAATACTCGAGCGCGTGTTTTATCGCCTCGTCGTCGTCGTCCGCGCTGAATCGCACGTCGTCGCCGCAGTTGTCCCGATGCAAGAGCGCATCCTTCCCGCCCGCCGGCGCGCCGTCCACGCGCACGAACACCCCGAACGGACGCACGCCGCGCACGACGCCGCGCACGATGTCCCCGACCGCGTGCGGGTACGCCTCCGCCGACATCCCCGACCGATCGACGCGCTCTGACGCGTCGCGCCTCGCACGCCATTCATTCGCGCGTCAAACCGAGGCGCGCGACGCGCGTCATGTCCGACGACGCCGGCCCGTCCAACGCCGCGCGCGCCAACGCCAACTCCCCCAGCGTCAAGCGCATCCTCCGCGAGATCCGCGAGCTCGCCGAGAGCGCGCGCGAGGACGAAACCTTTGTCGCCGAACCGTCCGAGGATGACATCTTCGATTGGCACTTTGCCCTCTTCGGACCTCCGGGCACGCCGTTCGAGCGCGGCATCTACCACGGACGCATCGTGTTACCTCCGGAGTATCCTTTCAAACCGCCCTCGTTCGTGCTGCTCACGCCGAACGGGCGATTCGAGACGAACACGAAGATTTGTCTGAGCATCTCGCAGCACCATCCAAAGCAGTGGCAACCGAGTTGGTCGATACGGGCGGCGTTGACGGCGATACGGGCGTTTTTCCCCACCCCGCCCGAGGGTGCGGTCGGTTCGTTGGATTGGAGCGACGACGTGCGCCGAGAGTTGGCGGAACGGAGCTGGCGAGCGAGAGAACCGACGTTTACGCACGGGAACGAGAAGCGCCGCGCGCTGAGCGCGAGCGTGCACGATAGAATGTTAGAGCGAATGGAGCGCGTGATGCGCAAGGAGTTGGGGCGCGAATCGGAAGATGACGCGGAGGGACGCGGTGCGGGGGATGCCGCGGTGGACGAGGCGGACGCGCGCGAGGACGAGGCGAACGCTCCGGAGACGAGCGGCGCGGCGAACGACGCGAACGAATCGTCGTTGCTCGCGACGCCCGCGCCCGTCGTCGACGCAAACGACACCGTCGAGGCGCGATCGATGCGGGACCACGAGAACGACGAAGACGATTACGTCGCTCGCGACGACGACGACGAGGATCCACCCAGACCGGTGACGCCCGTCGACGACACCGAGCGGCGCGCGCGCGTCGCGGCGCGCACCGAAGAACTCGCCAAGACGAAGCGTCAACTCGACGTCACCGCGTGGTCGCTCGTCGCCGCGATTCTCGCGATACTCGTCAAGCGTGTCATCGTTCGCTCGATCATCGTCGCGTTGGAGAGTTGAGTCGAGGTAGCCTTTTCTCTTTCATTCTTGCAACGCCGCCGCCGCACCCGTCGACCCACCACACACCTCGCCTCGGCGACCGCGCGCGCGTCATGTCGCTCGCCGCGCGCGCCGCCACCGCCTTGGCGGCCTCGGCGCGCGCTCGCGCACCCCGCGACGCCGTCGCGCGACGTGCGACGGCGTCCCCGTCGACTCCCCGAAAAAGGATAACGGCGGCCGCGATCGCCACCGACGCGTCGACGACGCCTCTCCCGCTTCTCGGCGACGCGCGCGCGTACACACACGTGTCTCCGGGCGTGTGTGACGCGTGCGAGACGTCGAGAGAGGCGAGAGAGGCGTGGGTGGCGCTGTTGTTGGGACAGTTTCCGAGTCACGTCGCCAACGCCGAGCGCACGCGCGCGTATTTACGAGAGGATGATTCGTACGTGGCCAAGTACGAGCGATTCGAGAAGATGTATGAGACGTATCTGCGAGAGGCTGTGGAGCGGGACGACGGTGCGGCGAGCGAGCGAGGCGTCGGGGACACGCTGATGGATATGGTGGAGGAGAAGGAGCGTCTGTTGCGACGCTGCGGATTGGAGGATATGTTTTTAGGATTAAAGGCGAACGAGAATGAGATTTGTTTAGCGCTATACCCGGAGATGTGTCGGGCGATCGATGGGATCGAGGGATCGCGCGAGCGCCTGTGCGCGGTGATCGAGGCGGCGTTGGCTGGGAATTTATTTGACGCCGGCGCGGCGGCGGCGGTGCAAAACGTGGCGTTTTGCGACTCAGAACAAGCGGCGTGCAATTTCCCAGAGGATGAACAGAAGCGATTCAATTTAGACGCCGCGCAATTATTCGCGACGTTCGCCAAGGCGCAGGCAAAGGTGGTGAGACCAGAAAACGGATGGAGATTTGACAGTTTCGACGCCGTCGAGTCGCGTCTCCGCGGCGACGCGCCGTGGACTCGCGTCTTAATCTTCTGCGATAACGCCGGCGCGGACACCATGGGCATGGTTCTCCTCGCTCGACACCTCGCATCCGCCAACCCTCGCACCGAAGTCGCTCTCGTCGCCAATTCATCCGCCGCGTTGAACGACATCACGTACGAAGAATTACGTCTCTTCGTATCCTCGTGCGCCGACGCCGACGCCGTCCTCCGCGACCTCATCGCGCGCGATCGCGTGCGTTGCCTTCCCTCGGGCGCCACCTCCACCCTCTTGGATCTCTCCCGAGTCTCCACCGAGCTCGCATCGTACGTCTCCGCCACCGACGCGTCCCCGAGTGACTGGCTCGTCGTCCTCGACGGCATGGGCCGGTCGCTCGAGTCCAACTGGAACGCCGCCGCGTACATGTCCCCGGGCGTCGACGTTCTCTCCCTCGCCATGGTGAAGAGCGAGATAAACGCCCAGAGACTCAACGCCGAGGTGTACGATTGCGTCGTTCGCCTCAACACTGCCCCGAACGCGTCTTTGTGAATACCATCGTCATCGCGTCGCCGTCGCGTCGCTTCAGTGTCTCGCGCGTCATCAATCAATCATGCGCGGTGTTCTCGCGCGTCGCGTGCCCGCGCTCGTCCTCGCGCGACCTCACGCGCGAGACCGACCGACGTTCCGTCGCGCGCGCGGCGTCACGACGACGCTCGACGCGACGCCCGTCGACGTCGACGCCGTCATTCGTCGCGCGGACCCACACCATCGCGATGACGTCGCGCGCGCCGTCGAGCGCGCCGAGCGCGCGCGCGATCGATGGACGCAAGAGACGACGGGCTTTTTAGACCCAGGCGCGATGGCCTCGGTCGAGGACGCCGTGCGTGCGGTGTGCGGCGACGAGGTGGTGGTGCGCGCGTGGGGCGGTTTTTCGTCGGCGGAGCGCCGGCGCGCGACGATGACGCGGGCGGAGAGCGTCGACGAGGACGCCATCGAGACGAGCGTGCGCGCGCTGCGCGTGGAGGGGAACTTTATGTTCGACGCCGCGACGCACAGAGATTTTTTAGGGGCGATATTGGGTACGGGAATTTCGAGAGAGAAGATTGGGGACATTTTGATTCGAGGCGAACGCGGCGCCGACGTCATGACGACGCCGGAGATGTGTGAGTTTTTAACCGCGGCGTTGACGTCGGTGCGCACGGTAAAAGTCCAGGCGAAAGAGGTGTCTCTGTCCGAGTTACAGGTGCCGAAACCAAAGGTGGAGGAGATCAACACGTCGGAGGCGAGCGCTCGTTTGGACGCGCTCGGCAGCGCCGGGTTTCGCATGTCGCGTTCAAAATTCGCGGAACACGTCGCGTCGGGCGACGTCAAGGTGAATTGGAGAGAAGTGACGAAAGGGAGACACGAATTGAGCGCTGGGGACGTCATCTCGTGTCGCGGGAAAGGTCGCGTCGAGGTTCAAGATATTCGTCCGGCGAGGAAGGAGGGACGGTTTGCGGTGAGTTTACTTCGATTCGTGTAGCGCGTACTGTACAACAAAGATTGAATTTATTCGTGTCGGTCTTCCGCGTCCGCGTCCGCGCGCGGATTCCAGTATCTCGGTAAAGGCGGTTCTTCGTCCTCCGGCGGTGCGTCGGCGACGATGACGGCGAGTTCGTACGTCATGCGCGCGCCCTCGGCGAGCTTTTCGGCGACGGCGACGGGCGGCGTCTCTCCCAAAATCTCTCGCGTCGCCGAACGTTCGGGTTCGCGAATCTTCGCCGTGCGCATCGCCTCCACGATAGATTGCCATAAACGTCTGTTCGTCATCACCGCGGGATCTCGCAACGCCGGGAGTAAACTCTGCACCCCCGTCGCCGTCGTGAGCGGTGGCGCGCCTTCGACGCAGAGATTGATGCGTCGTTCGGCGCGCGCGTCGTCTCTCGAAACTCCCCCGAGAAGCACGCGCGTGTCCCACGTCCCGAGAATCAATCGTTTCACCGTCTTCGAATCCGACGCGATCGTTCCCGAGACGACGTTTCGAAACGACGGCGACGAATCCACGTCAAACTCTCGAAATTTGAGCGACGCCTTGGTCGACGTCGTCGTCGAGCGCACGAAGACGTCGCCGACGAGCTCCGCCGTGGGCCACCCTCGCGCCAATCCGGTGATTCGAATGGACGGTAAATTAAACTCAAACACCTCCGATTCGTCGTCCGGCGTCGTCGAGCGTCTCCTGAGATAATCCGGATGTCCAGAACATCCTCGAAATTCAACGAAACAACATCCGTCTCGCACGCCCCTCGCCCGCGCCCGCTCCGACGGCGGCGGCGCGTCGAGGTGCACGACCACCGTCGACCCGACGCTCACGACGCGCGGACGCACGGAAATCTTCGCACTCGCGTGCACGCGCTGACGCTGTCCATCGATGAAGTGATCCGCGGTGGTCGGAGACGCATCGAACGAACATTGCTCTTGAAAGTACGCGCTCAGCGTCTCGTCGCTCGCCAACGCCACGCGACGAACGACGTGCGTTCCCAACGGCGGCATCGCCGTCCGCTCCCCATTCGTCGGCCGCAAAATCTCCGCGCAATACTCCAACACGAACGCCACCACCGCCTCGACTCTCGCGACGTCCCCATCTTCACCCTCCTCCTCGGCGTTCGGCGTCGCCGCCGCCCGTCGCGTCGCCTCGCCGACGCGCTCCGCGCGCGCGTCGTCCGACGCCGTCGTCGTCTTCACCGTCCCCCCTCCCCTCCCGACCTCCTCCACCCCACGTCTTCCCCTCGACGTTCGTCCACGACATATCTCATCGACGAGCTTGACTCGCAACGCGCGCGCCGCCGTCTCCGCGAGCGTCGTCGCCGTCGGCGGCGCGTCTTCGTCGAAGACATCCTCCAACGACCCGTCCCGTAACGCACACGTCCACATCGACGTCTTCCGCGCGACGCGCGACGCGACGCGACGCATCGCGATCGTCAACGAGCACAGAAAAAATACGACGCCTCGCGCGCGCCCGTCGCGTCGTCCACTGCCGCGCCGCGTCTCCCTCGACGCGTCGACGCCTCGCCCTCGGACGTCCGACGCCGCGTAACCGACGCGCGCGAACGCGATGAATCGATCGATCGACGCGCGGCTCTCGTCGACGACGACGACGGACGCGCGACTCGATCGAGCGGTGACGCGCGCGTAATTTTTTTCCGCGTTTTTCTCGCGGATTGGACGTTCGCCCGACGCCGTTCGCGCGTCGTCGTCGACTGTCGAGATTCGCGTCGCCGGCGTCCGCGCGAACGTCGCCTCGCGTCGAAAGAAAGAAAACCCCAGACGCGCGCGACCACGCTCGACGTCGACCGTCGCGCGACGACGCGCGCGCGCGTTCGACGGGAAAAAATACGCGCGAGCGCGTCGCGTCTTGGCACCACGCGCGCGTCCGTCGAACGCGCGAGCGCGCGGTGGGCGGTGGGACACCGGGGGCGATCGGATTGGTTCGCGGGATTCCTCGGGGCGGCGACGCGCGCGGTGACGACGATGGGCGCGGGTGCGCGTGAGGGTGATGACGACGGGGGTTTTTACGCCGAGTGCGTCGAGGCGAACGGGACGTTGCGGTACTGCGTGGACGGCGCGTGGCGCGCGTCGGCGTCGGGGTCGACGTGTGAGACGCTGAATCCGAGTCGAGGGAACCGACCGGAGAGCGCGTTTCAGGCGTGCTCTACGACGGAGGTGGATGAGGTGTTCGCGTGCGCGCGTCGAGCGCAAAAATCGTGGGCGCGCACGCCCTTGCACGAGCGAGCGACGCTGTTGCATCGGGCGGCGACTCTGATGCGCGAACGCAAGGGGCCGATCGCGGAGGCGCTCGTGCGCGAGGTGGCCAAGGGGGCGAAGGACGCGACGACGGAGGTGGTGCGATCGGCGGATTTGATCGATTACACCGCGGAGGAGGGGGTGCGGTTGTTGGGGGAGGGGAAGCTGTTGATGAGCGATAGTTTTCCGGGAAATTCCAGAAATAAGCTGTGCCTGGCGAGCAAGGTGCCGGTGGGTGTGGTGTTGTGCATTCCGCCGTTCAATTATCCGGTGAATCTGTGCGTGAGTAAGATTGCGCCAGCGCTCATCGCGGGGAACGCCGTGGTGGTGAAACCGCCGACGCAGGGGTGCACGGCGACGCTGAAGATGATTCAGTGTTTCATCAAGGCTGGGTTCCCGGCGGGCGTCGTGCAGGCGGTGACGGGACGAGGGGGTGAAATCGGCGATTACCTCACGACGCACCCGGAAGTGAACGCGATTTCGTTCACCGGTGGTGAAACCGGCGTGCGAGTCGCGCAAAAGGCGGGCATGGTGGCTTTGCAAACGGAACTCGGCGGTAAGGATGCGTGCATCGTTTTGCCAGACGCCGATTTGGATTTGGCCGCAAAGAGCATCGTCAAGGGTGGGTTTTCGTACAGTGGACAGCGATGCACGGCGGTGAAACTCGTCGCGGCGTACGAGGAGATCGCGGACGAACTTTTGCAAAAGGTGAACGACCAGATTGCGAAATTAAGCGTCGGCTTACCCGAAGACAACGCCACCATCACCGCCGTCGTGTCCAAGAGCTCAGCTGATTTTATCCAGTCATTAGTCGTAGACGCTGAGAGCAAGGGTGCGAAGCTTTGCCAAGAGTGGAGACGAGAGGATAATCTCATCTGGCCGCTCGTGATCGATAACGTCACGCACGATATGAAGATTTGCTGGGAAGAGCCGTTTGGCCCGGTGCTTCCAGTCGTGCGCGTCAAATCCGACGAGGAGGCGCTCGCGTTGGTGAACAACTCGAGATTTGGCTTGCAAGGATGCGTGTTCACGAAGGACATCGATCGCGCCATCCAAATCAGCGACGCCATGGAGACAGGTACCGTCCAGATAAACGGTCCGCCGGCTCGCGGTCCCGACCACTTCCCGTTCCAAGGCGTGAAGGATTCCGGCATCGGTAGTCAAGGTATCACGAATAGCATCAACGTGATGACAAAGGTGAAGTCCACCGTCATCAATCTCGCGACGCCGAGCTTCACGGTGGCGTGATTTGGAAACAAACTTACTTTCGTAATAAAAGAAGAACACACTCTACGTACGCACTACACAAAAAAATAAATATCGCGACGCTCATCACGATTGCCCGCCGGTCGGTCGCGCTTTCTGCGCCACCGCGCGCGCGATGCGACACTCCAAGTCACCGTCCGCGGCCGCGTTCACGGTCAAATCGCACCCATCCAAAATCGCGCGTCCCGCCTCGACGGCGTCCGGCGGCAGGTCTCGAAACAGGTCGTCCAAGCCGCGTTCAATCAAACCAATCATCTCCGGTCCACCCTTAAAATCAACCTTCACCCTGGCGTTGTTCGCCTTAAAGATCGCTTCGAGCGTGCTCACGGATCGCAGTACTGCGTTCAGAGGTCAGTCTCTGCGCCTTCGTCGCGTCGAGGTTCGTTCGCGCGCGCGCGCTCGCTCGTCGTCACGCACCGTCGTCCACCGCGTACGGATCCGCCCCGTACACCTCACTCAGCGTCGGCAGCGCCCGACGCAACGGTCCACTCACACGACTCGACGTCTTCACGTTCAACTGCGACAGATCGCACGCGAAAACCGGCGCCTCGCACGTATCCCGAAACTCGTCGTTTTGTCGCGAGACATCCCCGAGCGCGAGACGCGCCGCCAACACCACCGCGATCGCCCTCGGTCCGTCCTCGATGGGTTTATCGAGATCGCTGTTAAACATCGCCATCGCCTCTCGCCCATCGAGCGCGCGCGCGCCGACGACCACCGCGAGCGTCGCGCGCAGCGCGGCTCGTCTCGACACGACGTCGTCCGCGTCAGCACACGCTCGCGGCGTCGCGCGCGCCGCCACCGCACGCCCCGCGCGTCCGCGCCGCGTCGGCGTCGCCACCGCCGTCGCGCGCACCCTCGCCGCCCGCATCGTCGTCGTCGTCGTCGTCGTCGTCGTCATTCGCGCCTCGTCGTCGCGCGCGGCGACCAGTCACGATGTCGTCACACCTCGTCGCGCGATCGAGCGCGTCATTCGATCGCGGCGCCGCTCGCGCATGAGCGCGCTGATCGGGTCCGCGCTCAAGGCAATCGCGACGGCGGCGACGATCGTCTCCGTCGGGTCTCGGCAGGGGTGGCTGGTGGTGATCCCCGAGCGCATCGAGGACGAGAACGCGCGCGCGTTCGTGAGCGGGACGCTGCGCGCGACGGACGCGTGCGTCGACGCCGCGTTCGATCTGGCGAAGAAATTGCGAGAGGAGATTGGAAAATCATCGTCGTCGTGATGACGGCGTCGAGACGGGGACGCGCGATGCGAGTGCTCGCGAGGGGCGCGGCGGCGGGATTGGCGTTGGCGCTCTTGCGCGTGGACGCGCACAGGTTTATTCCCGAGCGCGCGGCGGTGTTGAACGGAGCGGCGGTGGCGGTTGGGGGTGCGGAGGAACGCGCGTTGAGTGGTGGGATGGATGTCGCGGCGTTGGAGGCGAAGGTGTTCGAGAGAGTGGAGGACGTTTTGAGAGAGAGAGCGGAGACGTCGGCTAAAGTCGCCGGGACGGACGACGGGGACGAGGCGACGTCGGGGACGAATGATGAGACGCTCTCGCGCGAACCGGAGGTACGAATCGATGCGGTGAAGAAGGATTCGCGCGAATCGGCGTCCGAGGTGCTTGAGCCGGAGGAGAAGAGCGCGCCGAAGAGACGCGACGACGAACCGGAGCGGGCTGAGATTCTCAAACGAAATCCGGCGGTGAAGAAGACGGCGACTGTTTCGAGAGATTTCCTCGATCCATTCGCGCTTCGCGCGGTGAACGTGGACAGAACGGACGCGTTCGACGTCGCGGACGCTCGAGGAAATAGATGTACGCCGAGAGAGATGAATACCACGATTTGGGGCTCGCCGAGACAGTTAGATTACATCGTACCTCTCGAGTCTGAGGATTGGCCTAGGAACTGTAAAGGTCGTGAAGCGCTCTGCGACGTGTTGAAACGCGTCGCGCGGAAGAGAGAGGTTTTGGCGGCGGTCGCTAACTCGCAAGCTCCGGGCTTGGCGCCGTTTTTGGATATGCTCATCAGCTTGAAAGTTCCAAACTTTCTCATCATCGCTCTCGACGAGCCGCTCACACACCGTTTGGACGACTTGGGCGTGGCGTATTACTTTCACGAAGATTCAGTGAGTGGGAACCATAAAGTGAGCGCGAAGAAATTTGCGCTCATTCAAGAGTTTGTCAGTGTCGGATGCTCCGTGCTTCTCACCGATACGGATGTCACGTATCAACAAAATCCCTTCTCGTACTTGTACCGCGACAGCGACGTCGAGAGCATGAGTGATGGATTCGATAATGATTCTGCGAATGGATTTTTACAACCCATCGATGACGTATCTTTCGGTGCCGCGCGTCGGCGCGCGAGCTCTTTCCGCGTCGGCGCGCTCAACAGCGGTATGTGGTACGTGAGCGCCACCGAGGCAAGCTTGCGACTGATGAAAATCATGGCGCATCGCATGGCCACGGAAGATTTGTGGGACCAGAGCGGATATAACCTCGAGCTTTGGTTCGCGAGTCACGATGATCACATGACATCTGGAGCGACCGTGCGCATCATGAATCCATTTTGTTTCATGAATAGCAAGGTGATGTTCAGAATCATTCGTCACGAACAAGCTTTACAAAAAGACAAGCACCGTCCAGTGGCGATGCATGCGAATTATCACACAGACAAAGATAACAAAATCAAAATCGTGCATGCGTACTACGCGGAGGATGCACCGTTATCTTCGTTGGATTGCACCGTCGGATGCGATAGTAATTTGAAGAGTATCACTCAGCTTGAATCGGAACATTTGCATAGCATCAACGACGGTTTCATCGGAAGTAAGAATTGGAAAGCAGGCGTGAAGGGTATCGAAACGTGCAAACCCATGACGGCTTGGGATGGTAAAATCGATGGTTTGGAACGTAAATTACACCTCGTTCAGGAAAACGAGCGTGTGTGTGCAAAGACTTCTCTAAAGGCGACAGCTCGGAAAATTTGCAACGCTGTCAACGATGGATTAGAACTAGGTACAGACGGCGATGTCTTCCTCGTCGTCGCGGATGCTGCCGACAAAGATATATTCACTTTGCTGATCGAGGCCGGTATCGCGAAGAACGGTTTGACGAAGCGCACCTTGGTCGTCACGAATGATGAAAACCTCGCAAAAGAAAGCGAAGGAGCTGGCATCGCAACTGTGCTTCGAGCGTCGAAAAAGAGTCTCTCAAAGGCCTCTCTCAAGTGGTACGCGATACACTTAATTCTTCGTGACAGACATGGCGTTGTTTTCATCGATCCGAGCGTTGTTTTGCTCAGAGACCCATCCGAGTTCTTCTATAGAGATTCAGATTTAGAATCCGCGAGTGACGGTTGGGACGACATGTCCGCATACGGGTACGACCACGTCGTGGATGACCCGTCCATGGAGTGGAGTCGTTTCTTACACGGAGGTCGCGTCGCGTCTTCCGACGCTGCCTTCTTTAGACTCGCTCCGACACACGAGTCGGTGGCCTTCGCGGAGCGACTCACGACGCGTTTGACAGCGTTGGGCACGGAAGTTTCCGCCGCGGAAGAACAGGATGTGTTCAACGCCGCGGTCTTCTTCCCTTCTTATGGCGAAGTGGTGTCCGTCGGCGTCATGCGACGAACACTCAATTACTTGTGCTTTGCAAACTCAAAGACTGTGTTCTTATTCATGCGTAAGGACGCGTTGATGGCCGACCACTTGCCCATCGTAATCGATTTCAGTTACCACGTTCGAGACTTGGAACGTATGCGGGACACGTACGCGCACTACCAAGCGATCAAAGGTGGCCAAGTGGACGAAGAGGCGAAGAAGGCTTTCATGAAGTGGAGTGCTGCCGATGGTAAATCAGGAACAGGCGAAGATATCAGAGCTCTCTGCGCCGCCGAGGTGAAATCACCAACGAGCGCCGAAATCGCTGCTCATACGCTCGCATCGAGTTTCGTCGACGACGAGGAGAGGGAGTGGTCATGGGGTGGGGTGAAATCGATGAAATTTTTAGCAGATGGCAAACTCACGACTCCGTGGGGACATGGACAGTGGGCTCTCGTGAAGACGGATAAAGGTGACTTCATGCCGAATGCGCTTTGGGCAGATTTTGTGGGCGCTCATCATTTTCTCAAGTTTGAAACTCCCGAAGGAAGCGATAGAAAGAATACGATGTTCGTCTCCGAGAGATGCAAAGATGGCTCGATGATTGTTGGTCGGGCGTTGCCACGCGAAGCGAAACAAAAAGACGAGCCCCGAGCATAGCAACGCGTCGTTTGTAATTGGAAGCGACATGTTGCGAAATGTGCGAAATATCAAATGTGTTTTATTGCATTCAAGTCTATCGTGCATGTTTGGTTAATGAATGTTTCGGAAGAATGAAAGAATGGGTGTGAGGCTTTACATGGATCGCGCCTTGACCATGCAGTCCATCGCGGTGCGCGTCTTACCGGCGCTCGCCATGTGCGCTGCGACGAGGTCCCAGCGGTTAATGGTACCCAACGGGTGCAATTGCTTCGAAGCAGTGTCGAGTTCGGCGACTTCGTCGTCGTTCCACGCCCCGCCGACGGTTTCGGAAGCCTCTCTCTCCGATCTGTGGGCGGCGGCTTCGTCTGCCTTGGCCTGCCAGTCACCACCCTTCGCGAGCACCATGCCCGCGAGCACGCACGCGACGGCATCCCACGGTCCCTTGACGTCATCACCGTTCATCGCGGCGTCCAACAACTTCTTCAACTCTCCGGCGTGATCGACAGTCAACGCGTCGCAGAGCGACTCGAGTTCGCCGTCGCCCGGGTAATCGACCCAACCCTCGGCGACGGCGCCAACCGCGCGGAGACGTTGCTTGTCCTTACGAAGAGCCTTCTTAGCCTTTTCGAGTTCCTTCTTCGCGTTCGCCTTGGCCGCCTTGGCCGCCTCTTCCGCAGCCTTGGCGGCGGCTTCGGCTTCAGCCTTGGCCTTCTCGTCGGCTTCGGTGAGTTCTCTGGCGCTGTTGTTGCGGCTCAACTTCTTGGCGTCGCGAGCAGCCTTTTCTTCGGCGCGTTGCTTGATGCAACGAGGATCGTACTTTTGAGCGGCTTCGACGAAAGCACGAATTTGCGCTTGTTCCTTCTTCTTGGAAGCGGCGCGAAGGGTTCTGTTCTCCTTCTCCATTTGACGACGGTGGTCGCGGTCGTGCGCCGTCTCCGTGTCGTTCTCCTTCTCGTGCGGAAATTCACGCCAAGACTTGAACTTGGCGGCCCAGAAGATGTAGTGTTTGCGAACTTCTTCCCAGTCGGCGTCCGGATCGTCGCAGATCGGCACCGGCTTGGTCTCGCTGAATCGAGACAACAACTGGAAGTGCGGCATGAAGGTTTCGAAAAACTCGCCGTCTGCGCACGAAGACGGGAAATCGAAATCCGGGGCATCGACAGAGTCAAACTCTCTTCTGCGGTTCTTATCCGTCAACACCTCCATCGCCGTCACGACAGCCTTATATCTTTGTTCGATGCGCTCAGCCTCAGCCTCGCTCACCTGCGCCACCCCGCGCTTATCCGGATGCAACGCGATGGTCAACCAGCGGTGCTTTTCCAAAATTTCCTCTTTCGTCGCCAAATACCGCTTCGTCGCCAGACCCAACGCGCCGTAGTGATCACCAAACTCTTTATTCCCGCGTCTCTTCGTTCTCTTCATCTTAAACTCCGGCGCATCAAAGTCCACCTCGTCATCCATCGCCGCCTCGTCCAGCGCCGCCAACGACGCCGCCTTGGCCAACTTTTTCTCGCACACCGCGCTCAGCCCGAGTTTCACGCGAATCGCCTCGTGAAACGCGTGTCCCGCGAACTCCTTCATGTGTCCACCGTCCACGACCATCGGCGCGTTACTTTTAAACACGACGCTATCACCACCACCCTCGATCGCGCCCGATTCCCACCCGATGCGCAACGTCGCAAACTTGGATGCGATCTCGCGCTCGACCACCTCGCGATCGCGCGCCTCGATCATGCGCTCGAGCGCCTCGAGATCTTCCTCCGCCATGATTCGTCGTCGTCGATGAAACCCTACCTCGTCACCGGTCGGTCGTGCGTTCGTTCGAGCGCGCGTCGACGTGTGCGGCGGCGCGCGCGTCGACATCCATCGCGTCGCCGCCGCCGCCATCGCGTCGGTCGTGGGGAAGAGAGGGGGTCGGTGATGAGTCGTGAGTCGTCGGTCGATCCTCGTCGTATGTGCACACAGTGATACGGGTGGTTTCTTCATCCATCGGGGTGTGGAGGCGTCCCGCGCGGCCGTTGACGACGACGGAGCGCGACGCGTCGAGAGAGGATCGTGAGAGAGGATCGTGAGAGACGAGGAGGAGGAGGAGGATGCCGACGCCGAGCGTCGTCCTCGCGACGGCTGGGTACGATCACACGATACGGTTCTGGGAAGCGACGCGTGGGGTGTGCTATCGAACGCTCCAATACGCGGATTCGCAGGTGAATAAGCTTGAGATTACGCCGGATAAGCGGTACTTGGCGGCGTGTGGGAATCCGCACGTGCGTTTGTTTGAGGTGAACGCGTCGAATCCGCAGCCGGTGACGTCGTACGATGGACACACGGGGAACGTCACCGCGGTGGGGTTCGAGCCGCAGGGGAGCTGGATGTACACGGGGAGCGAGGACGGGACGGTGAAGATTTGGGATTTGCGCGCGGGTGGGTATCAGAGGGAGTACGAGAGCAGAGGAGAGGTGACGAGCGTGGTGTTGCATCCGAATGGGACGGAACTGATGAGCGCGGATCAGAATGGTAACATTCGAGTGTGGGATTTGACGGCGAACGCGTGCTCGTGCGAGCTCGTGCCAGAGGTGGGAACGGCGGTGCAGTCGTTGACGATAGCGGGAGACGGATCGATGGTGGTCGCGGGGAACAGTAAGGGGACGTGTTACGTGTGGAAGTTGCAGCCCGGATCCAAGACGACGGCGCACTTTGAACCGTTGCATAAACTCAACGCGCACGACGGCAATTACGTCCTCAAGTGTTTGATTTCTCCAGATTGTCGTCTCCTCGCGACGACGTCGAGCGATAAGACTATCAAATTATGGAATTTAGATGGATTTAAGTTGGAGCGCGTGCTCGAGGGGCATCAACGGTGGGTGTGGGATTGCGTCTTTAGCGTCGACGCGGCGTATCTCGTCTCGGCGAGTTCTGACACCACGGCTCGACTCTGGGACTGTTCCACGGGCGAGGCCATTCGCGTGTACAGCGGCCATCACAAGGCTGTCGTGTGCTGTGCGCTCAACGACAGCGCCGTCGTGGACGCGGAAGACTCGGAGACGAGCCAATAGAAACCATATTTGTAGTTGTACCACTTAGCGCCACAAACTCCACCGACATCGCGCGAGACGCCACTCCGACGCGCGCGACGACGCCGACGACACCGACGACGAGCGAGATGGTCTCGCGCGCCGACACAGCCGTCCCCACGGGCTCGCCCGCGCCGCCCGTCGAACCCGCGAACGCGGCGGACGACCGACAACCGCTCACCGAGCTCGGACAGCTGCGCGAACGCGCGTCGACGAGGCACACCAAAGCGTCGACGCCCGCGCGATCGCCGCGCGCGGGCGTCTCCCCGAACGCATCGACGCACGGTCTCACCGCGTACGAGCGCGAGCGCGAGGTGCGTCGCCGCGCGAGTCGCTCGACGGATGCGAAGACTCGGACGTCTCGAAAATTGAGTTTTAAAAAAAAATCACCGACGGACTGACGGCGTTTTGTTTGTTTACGCGTTTTGTTTTTTACGCGAGCGCAGGAACGCGTGCGTCGAAACAAGGAACTCATGCGCACGCTTCGCGTGACGGAAGCGAAACAAGCGCTCGATAAGTCGATGCGAGCGAGCGCGGAGACGAAACCGAAACGGTCGACGAAGACGAAGCGAGAGCGAGACGCTCCGGCGCCGGAACCGACTCGAAGGAGCGCGCGGGTTCAAGGTGAATCTTCGCGCGCCAAGGTGGAGATTGGCGAGGATGATAAACCCGTGGGAGTGGGTGGTGAACTTTTGTATCATTTAACGTGCGATGAGTACTGCGAAAGACTCGGCATCGAGCTCGGACCGAAAATGTCCGGCGGTTTCAGAGGCTGGGTAGAGGAATCGGTGCGCGAGGCGTTGGGCATCGCTGCAAGCGCGGACGAGGCGTGGGAAAGGAACGGAGGGGGTAAATCCGATCGTCGGCCCGGAAAGGGTGAGGCGGCTCGCGATCATGCTAAACGAATGCTTTACAAGAACCCGAACGCGTACTTTTACAGACACACGGCGGGCGAAGAGCAAAAGAACGGGGATTGGGACGAAGAAGAGATCGCACTGTTTGTTGAAGTTGCGAAAAAGCACGGGTGTGGAGACAAATGGGGACTGTTTGCATCTCACATTCCGGGTCGCGTGGGTTACCAGTGTTCAGCCGCGTACCGTCACGTGATCATACCGCGAGGTTTGTTGCGAGACGACGCGTGGCGAATGACTCTCTCCGGCGAAGCCGTGTGGGTCGGGCGGCGATGAACGAACGAGTGCCGCGTTGTAATAAAGGTAAAATAGTGATGCGTCACATTCACAATAACTATGTCAAGCTATTCGTGTCGCGCGCAGGAGTGTGAATTCCCAGTGTTGTGCTGGGTGTGTAATTTCGCCGCCTCGAAAAAAATTGTGCCATCCCTGACACGAGGCGTGAACCGACGACAAAAGTCGTTCGCATCTTGGGATATTTGTTTTATACGCAACAATGCGTGTGTGCACTGGTACGCTTCAAAGTCGCCAAGTGTATTATCCTTGGCGTATCGTCGAGCGAAGTTGATTTCTTGCTTCGCTTGTGTTGATCGACTCCGCGACGTCTCGATGAGACACAGAGATATACTCGATCTTTGTTTGACAGAGTGCAGCCGTTGCGGCGGTGCATCTTTATTGTTTTTGTTTTGTTCCCCCATTTAAAGTAAACGAGGTATTTGTGTTGACTTAACCGAGAACAAACCCGTCCAGTTCTCCAACGCCACTGTTGTAAAGCTACAGCGCCAACCTTTCGTACCTGGTTCGCGATAAAAATGGAACCAAGATTTGAAAATATTGACGAGAATCGCAAACGTCGCGCCTGTGCGATGACGTTTGCACGTACACCCCCATATTATTGCTAAGCTATAGACCTGGCATCGCACGTTCCCAACCGATTATGGCGAGAATGCGACGGCCTCCACTCTTCATCTTGATGCGTAACCGTCTCCTCTTCCCGGCGGTTTGCAGAACAATCTCTCTAGCGGCAGTATTTTGACGGATCGATTTGGGACGGGATTTGTTGGATCTCCGTACCGAGTTCCTGCTCAATGCGGAACAAGTTCATGCGATCGTCGTAGGTGATGAGGTTGACGGCAATACCCAAGTGGCCGAATCGGCCAGAGCGGCCGACTCTGTGCAAGTATGTTTCAGAGTTCTTGGGGAAGTCAAAGTTGATGACAACGTTGACGGATTGAATATCGATACCACGAGTGAAAAGATCAGAAGATACCAAGTTACGGCAGGCACCGTTGCGGAAGTCATGGAATACGCGGTTACGGTGCGCCTGTATCATCTTGGCGTGAATGTAGAAGCACGAATATCCGAGCTCCGTGATCTTTCTAGCGAGCAACTCGACACGAGTCACGCTGTTGCAGAAAATGATGGATTGATTGATTTGAAGTTTGCTGAAGAGCGTGTTCAAGCAGTGAACCTTTTGCTTCTCTTCGACAAAGGCATAGTACTGGGTGATACCCTTGAGTGTGAGCTCTTCCATGAGGTTGATGACGTACGGCTTGCGCAAGTACTTGTCCTTGAAGTCCTTCACGGTGACGGGGAAAGTGGCAGAGTACAGTAGGATTTGTCTGTTCTTCGCCATGAAGTTGATCACTTGCGCGATGACGGGTTGGAATTCCGGAGATAAGAGTTTGTCGGCCTCGTCCATGGCGAGCATGGTGGCTTGGCCGAGTTTGGCCACGCCCTTGCTCGCCAAATCGACGAGACGACCCGGGGTGGCGACGACGACGTGCACCGGTTGATGCAAACGCATGATATCATCCTTGAGAGAAGTACCACCCGTGGTCACCATGACGGCGACGCCCAGGTGCTTACCGAGTTCTTTACAGACTTGACTCGTCTGCAGCGCCAGCTCGCGCGTCGGAACCAAAATCACCGCCTGGATAATATTTTTACTCGTGTCAACCTTCTCGAGGATCGGGATGCTGAAAGCGGCCGTCTTCCCCGTACCGTTTTTCGCCCGGGCGAGAATATCGCGGCCCGTGAGCGCGATCGGAATCGATTCCTCTTGAATCGGCGAAGGTCTCTCGAAGCCCTTCTCGAAGATCCCCATCAAGAGTTCTCTCTTGAGGAAATAATCTTCAAACTCGTTCCCTTTCGTCGCCGTGACATCCTCCGTGCGATACCTGGTATCTTTCGGTGGTAATGCCAGCGTGTCTTTCCAGTTGCCCTGTTGTTGGGCCACTGGAGCGTGTCCAAGTCTGCGCGAGTCGTGCGAATTGCGCCATCCTCGTCAGTCCACTCTCCTAGTCTTCCATCGCTCGCGGTGACGTCTCATTCGTCGATCCGCGCGCATCCAGACGCGCCATCGACACCGGTCCACGGTCTGGACCCTCTTCCGCGCGCACGATCCCGTCCGCGCGGCGCGCCGGCCGTCCCTCGAGCATCTTCACCCTCCCCTCGAGATCTCGCGTGTCGGGTCGACGTTTTCGAGCCCTCGTCGCGCGCACGCGACGATCGCGCGTCCGAACCGCGCGCGACGAACGAACCGAGCGATTTTTACGCACCCCGGCGGCGGGTGTCCGTACCCGTAGCCCTGCATCGAGCGCGTCGACGGTCTCTCGCGCGCGCGTTTCTCGCGCTCGAGGGTCGCGCGGTCGCGTCGGAAGACCTCGTGCCTATATTGTAGAATTTTTAGAGGTATGAGATTGGACTCGGTGGATCTTCTTCGCGATTTGGTGGCTTGATAACCTTACAAGGAGTCTTCGTACGTGAGGACTAGAGGGTTCGGGTTTTATTCTTAGGACGCGCTTTCAGTTTCGCGCGCGCGCGGTGGGCGACGCGCGGCGGCGATCGGGTCGACGGCGACGCGCGCGAGCGGGAGCGGGCGATCGAGACGTTCGCATCGGTCTCGCGTCGAGGCGGAAACAGCGCGCGCGTTCGCGGACACGTCGACCAAGGCGGTGTGAGATGAAGCGAGCGCGAGAGGGCGAGGACGAGGATGACGGCGGCGCGACGCTGCGCACGGTGGACGCCGCGGAGGAGGGCGAGGACGAGGAGGCGAGGAGAGCGGCGTTCGAGCGGGTGAACGCGGAGCGAGCGGCGATTTACGGCGCAGACGCGAGAGGAGAGGTGAGTTTAAAGTTGGAGTGCGCCAACAACTTTAAGCTCTCTGAGGCGCACGAATTGGCGCTATGGACGCTGTTACCGGGCGAAGCGAAGGAGTGCGTGAATCCGCGATGGGCGTTCGTGAGAAATAAACCTCTCATCGATCGTGTCGTCATCGTGTTGGCGCCGGGATTGGATCATAAGAGGTGGTGCGACGAGGGCGCGACGACGTGTCCTCGCATGAAGAGCGTCCTCGGGGACGGATTGAAGACAATGTGCGAGAGTCCGACAGCGCTCGGGATGACGCTTTGCAAGTCGTTGTTATACTCGGTGCGTGGGAAGCAAGGTTTGGGCGGTAATGGGAAACAAAAGAAGTTTAAGGCGAGCACCAAGGCGAAAGACTTGTGCAAACGCCCATTCGCGTATGAACCGTCGAAATTTCTGTTGACTCCTGGAGATATGAGTGACATGGTATATCCTTTACCCACGTTAAAAGAGGATGGAACGCTAGAATTAGAGCAAGGATTCGTCACCACGCAGCCGGCCGGTGGGGGGATCGCTAGAGCGAGTGGATATTACGCGTATTTGGCGCTCGACTGCGAGTTTTGTTACACCGCGGAAGGTTTGCAACTTACTCGTGTGTCGATAGTTAAGGAAGACGGGGAAATCGTGTACGATAAACTCGTCAAGCCGCCCACTGAGATCACAAACTATAACACAGAGCACAGCGGGATCACGGCGGAACAGATGGAGGGAGTGGAGACGACTCTTCAAGACGTCCAGAGAGAACTGCTCGAGATGATTCCGTGCGAGACCATTTTGATTGGACATTCTTTGGAAAATGATTTGCAGAGGTTGAAAATTATCCACGCAAACGTCATCGACACGTGTGCGTTGTACCCACACAAGCGCGGTGCGCCGTACCGAAATGCTCTTCGATTTCTCACCGAGCGATACCTCGGAAGAAGAATTCAGGAGGGTACGCACGATTCAGTCGCGGACGCTCGCGCGACGATGGAACTCGCGCTTCTGAAGTTTATCAATGGACCTTCTTTCGGTGAGGTGACGACGGAGGGTGAAGGCGTTTTCGATGTTTTATCGACGCACAAAGTGGACTGCGTGATGGTTGACTCGCCCAAACTCTGTCGACGCCTCCCCGCGGGTAGTGCGAGCATCGTCGAGGCAAACAGCGACGCTGAGGTGAAAGCAGCCGTCATCGAGCGAATCGGAAAGGCAAACTTGGTCGGCAAGATGGCTGTTTTCGGTCATCTCCAAGAATACAGTGCAGTGCTCTCCGCAGAGGCGCAAAGAGCCCACGCTCGAGAAACCGCACCGACGGATGACGAACAAGTTATCGCCGAAAAGACTCGTCGTCAAGCGCTCGGACGTCTCGATGCCGTCATCGGTGAAATATGGGACGGATTACCCTCCAACACGCTCATGCTCGTCACTTCCGGCGTCGGTGACGCGCACACGCTTCGCCTCACGCAAGAGCAAAAATGGAAGCGGCATCAAAAAATCGGTCACTGGGGCGCGTGGACGGACGAAGCGGAGGCTGAAATCAGGCGTCTGTACACTCGCACGAAATATGGCGTCACGCTCGCCGCGGTGAAACAATAGCTAACGACTAGATTTTATAATACACGCGCCGGCGTCTACGAAAATCCGAAACCCAAACAGTTTACGCACTTTTGCATCCCCGTCCCTTGGCACGTCGGACACAGACACAACCGATCCACCGTCGGCGACTCGATCGGTTGCCACTCGATCGCTCGCTTCCCTTTGCACGTGCGACACGGCACGAACTTGCCGCCCTCGCACGAACCACAACGCACGTTTCGAGCGCGTCGATGTCTTCGCACGAGCGCGCTCGAGACCGCCGTCGACGCCGCCGCGATCGTCGCCACCGCGCCGCCGACGACGACGATCGATCCCGCGAACCCGCTGAAGATGGATCGCAGCGGGTTCGGCGGGCGCCGCGCGCCGGGCGTCGCCATCGCGGCGCGCTCGAGAGTGGCGCCCCGAGTTGGGCGGTTCGAACCGGCTCACGCGCCAGACGCCGACTCGAAGTCGCGCGGCGTCGAGATGGCGGACGCGCGAGGACAGTGTTGTTCACACGATCACGACTGCGACGCGTCGACGTGCGGGAACGCGTCTCTGCACGGATTCATCGACGTTCCCGCCGTGGTCGCTTTCAACGCTCTCGATGAGACCGCGGCGCCGGGCGTGCTGCGGCCGTGGGAGACGAGACACGAGCGCACAGGGCGGCCGCTCGTGAGCGAAGACGACGGTGAGCTCGTGGTGAGGATTCCGTTCACGACGGATGTGAAACTGCGCGGGATCATGGTGCTGGGAGGCGCGTCGGGACGAGCACCTAACGAGTTGCGAGCGTTCGCGAACAGACGAGACGTCGACGCGGTGAACGCGAGTAGGAAAACGCCAACTCAAAAGTGGGATTTGACGGTAGATGAAGACGGCGTGCTAGAATACACGACGGAGGCTGCGAGTTGGCAGTCGACGTCGAGCGTGACGCTGTATTTTCCATCAAATTTCAACGGCGACGGAGAAACGGAAATATGGTACATAGGATTGCGTGGAGAGGGTACGGGGCACAATCGCGACATGATCGTGACCGCGGTTTACGAGGCTCGTCCTCAGCCGCAAGATCACGAAGTCCCGGGAGACGAGAACGCGGCCGCGTCGCGTCTCGGGATGTAAAAAGTGCCGACATTGGCGTTTAGTGGTCCGATGAGAGTTGCAAATTTATCATTCTCTTTTACAGCTAATTCGTGCGTTCTAGTGAGTGCTACTAATAATATTTGAGTTGTTTTCTATCGAGGAGAGTCGCGTTCGGAATCCTGACGCCGGAAAGCTCGCAAATCTTCTAAATTATCGTCCAAAGGAGAACCAGCCACGCGCATTCGTCTATGCGGGCGCGCTTTCGGTGATTCCACCGTCATCTCAGATGACTCGGGATCGTTTTTGCGCGTCCACAACACCTGCGGCGCCGATTCATCGCCGCGACCGCGATCGTCGAACGTTCCCGACGCCGGCGGTCCCATGCGGTCGCGAGCAGACTTGCGACCCTCCTTGTCGCCCTTTCTGGTCCAAAGCACACCGTTCGTCGGCGAGGGCGCGGAATCGGGAACGTCCTCTTTGACGCTAGTTTTACGCTCCCAGAGCACACCGTTCGTCGACGACGGGGCTTTGGAAGACTCCATCTCTGGGATTGTGTCCTTCGCATCGGCGGTTTGCTCGGCGTCTTTTCGTCCGGCGGCGCTGGCGACTCGGTCGATCGGATAGACTTCATCTGTCGCGCCCTGAGATTTTGGAAGTAACGAGGTCATCACGAATGCGACGCCCACGCTTGCGAGACCGCTCGCGATGACGGCACCGACGCGTCCGAATCTATACGTCAATTTGTCCCTAGCGCGTTCGACGGCGTACAGTTTTGACGACACCGCATCCTTCACTCCACCCACCACCGCACCGATTCCTTGCGGCTCCGGACCTAATATATCTTCTACGCTACCGCCACCGTTTTCCGGTGGATCTTCTCCGAAAACTTCGCGCCACTTGTCCACCAGGGCGTCTTCGCTCTGAAACGCGTCCGCGCCGACGCTCCCCGTCGGCGGCGGCGGTCCGAAATCTCTCAAATCAGCCAACTCCTCCTCCGTCAACTCGGCGGCCCCGACGATATCGACGTCCACTCGTTCGTCCATCTTCACGTCCGGCGCGACGGTCTCTGAACCGACACCGAACACGTATCGCTCCACCAGACGCACGCGTTCCTCCTTCGGCAGCGACTCGAACGCGTCCACGAGTGTCTCTGCGTTCGGCCGCGCGTCCGCGGACGCGGACACGGTCGACAACGACGTTTGCGACGTTTCTGACGCGTTCGCCGCCGATGCGATCTCCGTCGGCGTCGGCGAGGGCGGCGGCACCGACGACGAGGCATCGTACGCCGCGACGCGCGCGACGCGACGCCACCGACGCGCGACGGGCGACGCGCGCGCGCGCGAGGACGCGCGCGCGTTCGGTCGCGTCGACGTCTTTCCCGGCATCGCCCGCGAGGACGCCGTCGACGACGGCGCGCGCAAAGGCGCGCGCGGTGTCATCGCGGTGCAAACAAGTGTCGTTTGTCCCTCGTCGTCTCTTTGGGGGGACGTCAGTCGTCGTCATGCTCGCGAGCACGCCGCCGACGCGCGCGCGCGAGTGCGGACGCGCGGCGACGTCGAAAAACGTCGCGTCGACGCGTGGACGTCGCGAGCAGGGCGCGCGCGTCGTCGCGCGCGCGAAGGGGGCGACTGGATTCGAAGGTTGGCTCGAGGACGCGCTCGGCTCGAGCGTCATCAATCGCGCGGGACAGGGTGGGTCGCAGTGGGCGGCGTTCGAGTCGTTCGATTTAAAGGATGGACGACGCGTGTTCGTGAAGACGTCGGCGAAGGATCCGTCGATGTTCGCGGGTGAGGCGGCGGGTCTGCGCGCGCTGCGAGCGACAGGCTCGTTCGTCGTGCCGGAGGTGTACGGCACGGGAGTACCGCCGGAGGGAGAGCGAAGCAACAGTTTCATCGCGATGGAATATTTAAACTTTGGCGCGCGGGGAGATCAGGGCGAGTTCGGGGATGCGCTCGCGACGATGCACCTCGCGGCGCCGAGCCATAAAGAAGCGTCGGCGGGAAAATTTGGTTTCGAGAGGAACAACACAATAGGGGAGACGCATCAGCCGAACGAGTGGACGGACTCGTGGCTCGAGTTCTGGCGTGATAAGCGTTTGATGCACATGATTCGACTCGCGCGCGATCCGACACTGAGTCAGCTGGCGGAGAAAGTGGTGGATAAAAGATTGAGTGACATGTTTAGTTCGTGCGGGGAGATCAAACCAAGCCTTTTACACGGCGACTTGTGGTCTGGAAACATCGGCACGGTGGGTAAGAAACCATCCGTGTTCGATCCGGCAGTGTATTACGGCCATCACGAGGCTGATTTCGGAATGTCGTGGTGTGCGGGATTCACGCCGGCTTTTTACGAGGCGTACCATGCAAAAATTCCCAAGGCGCCTGGCTTCGAGGAGCGGGCTAAGCTCTATAGACTTTACCACTATCTGAACCATTACGTCATGTTTGGAGGTGGGTACTATCGCGAGTGCGTGAATACTCTCAAGGAACTCGCGTGAGGAAGTTGCACAGCGTTGGATTGTCATTTCATTGAATCGTCATAAAAAGAAATTCGTCTTGATGTGCGCGCACGAGTATCGATACAGGTATTATACCGCCTAGCGGGTCTTCTTTTTCTTATCAGTCGACGTATTGTCAGTCGGCAACACATCATCGCCGACTTCTCCGTCGGAGATTTGCATGAACTTAGTCTTCCACGCGTCGACTTGATCCGTGAGCAGGTCTCCGCGACGTTGCTCAGCTTTGATCTGTTCCTTGAGCGCGATGCGCACATTCGCGCTCAAACGAGCTTCTTCACGCAATGCGTTGACTTGCGCCTTGGCCATTTTCAAATCAGTCTTTAATTCCCTCACCTGCGTCTCGGCCATTTTCGCTCTCTCATCCGCCTTCTTCACCCGGTTGATGAGGCGAGCGTCCTTGCTCTCGGACTCACCCTTTTCGCGGTAAACTCCGCTCTGGTTGGGATCACCGATCCAGCTGTCCTTGATCCAAAGTCGCGGGTGGTCCTCGGAGCTGAGCGTGAGCACTTGGTTGTTGCCCTCTTGCCACTCGAGAACTTGTTCCGGAGTGCCCGCCGGGACGACGGCGTACTTGTAAATAAACACGCCATCCACCGGCAATTCCACATCATCCGTCGTCCACACGTCGCCCTCTCCCCAGTTAAGCGTGAGAGATTTGTTCAAATCCCACGCACCCATGCCCGCGTGCGAGCCCACCAATCGTAACTCCTCTCCAAACGTAATCTGCTTTCGAATCTGAAACTTGCATCGAATGAGTTGCACCGTCTCCACATCCTGCGACATCAAATCACCACCTCGCGCGCCCATCTCGATCTTTTGCACGGACACACCCGTCGCTCCCACACCGTCGGTGGCTTCGCTCTTGTTGATCTCGGATTTCGGCATCCCGAACACGGCGCCCGCGAACGCGTCGCCCAACGCGTTCAACCGAGCCAGCGGTTCTGCCATGGACGACGACGACTTTGAAAACATCGACTTTGAGCGCGAATCCGAGCGCTCACCCTCGATCACGTCCCCTTCACCGAAATTATTCCGCATCGCCGCCGCCACCGCCGTTCGTCCGCGCCATCCATCGCGCGCGCGCGCGTCATCGCGTCCAACGATGGCGCCGTGTCGATTCTTCGTCTGCGCATCCACGCGCGCGCTCGTCCCCATCGCGCTCACCCGCGCGGGCGTCGCCCCCGCGATCGCGCGCGCAAACATCGCGCGCGGTCGTCCCCGTCGTTCGAGCGCGCGTCGCGTTCTCGCGCGCCCGGCGACGACGCGCGCGACGTCGAGGTCGCCATCGAGCGCGCGCGCGGGAAACAGCCTGGCGGCCTCCAAAGTATGCATCCGTACGGGGTTTCCTTAACCTGTACATTGGTGCGCTTTTCCTCATTATCCGTTCGATCTGTTCGTTATCGACAATCCGCCGGTCGTGACCCTCGGTGTGTCCCTCGTTCGGACGACTCGTCCGACGTGTCGAATCGACCCGCGAAAAACCTCGGGCGAGGACGAGGGCGAGGGCGACGACGACGACGACGACGGCGGCGGCGGCACATCACGAGGCGCGACGACGCCGTCCGTCGCGCGTGCCGAGCGAGCGTCATGGTCGTCTCGGACGAGGGCGAGGAGGTGAGACGCGCGGCGTGGGAAGAACACGTCCGATGCGCGGGCGCGGTGCTCTTCGAACGCTTGCGAGAGGAGGCGATGCGCGCCGCCGTGGACGAGGACGAGGCGATGGATCTCGTGGAGGACGCGAAGAATCGAGTGTATCGGTATTACATACCGGTGTACGAGGAGGTGGTGTCGAGACTGCGGACGCACAGGGCGACGCTCGGGACGACTGCGGCGGGGAGGACGCCGAAGCCGATGGTGGTGGGCGTGAGCGCGCCGCAGGGCTGCGGGAAGACGACGTTGACGAGAACGATCGTCGAATTGATCAGAGAGACACCGAAGAAGTTTTTGGATGAATCAGCGGCGAATGAGATGGGGAACGTCACGGCGGTGACGTTGTCCATGGATGATTTTTATCTGACGTACGACGCGCAGACGGCGTTGGGAGACGCGCACGCCGATAACGACATGTTGCATTACAGAGGTAATGCGGGTACGCACGAATTAGCGCTCGGTACGAAGACGCTCGAGGCGTTATCGCGCATCAATGACGCTGACGAGACGTCGGTCGTCATGGTGCCCAGATATAATAAACTTGCCCACGGTGGACGAGGCGACCGACAACCACGAGAAGAGTGGGAGCGCGTCTCCGCGCCGCTCGACGTGTTGCTTTTAGAGGGATGGCTTCTCGGTTTTGAACCCATCGAAGAAGAACAAGCGCGTGCCATCAATCCAAACTTGATTGCCGTGAACGAGGCGCTGAAGAAGTACAAGCAAGCGCTCTGGGGCCCAGAGCGCGTGGCGTGGTGGATCATCTTCAAGGTCAACGACCCCAAATGGGTGTACGAATGGAGGCTCGAAGCCGAGAGAAAGGCGGGTGGCGGCCTCAACGAAGATCAAGTGAAAGATTTTGTCGATCGTTTCATGCCTTCTTATGAAGCTTATCTGCCGGGTCTGTACGCCAATCCGCCCCCAGAGTCTCTCGTCGTCGTCGTCGACAAGTACCGAGAAGTCCTCATGGTGCACGTGTCTGGCGCCGCTGCCGACCAGATGCAGATGTGATTTGCGACGAGAAAAACGCATGTGTATACTAGAGCGCGCGTCCTATTAGCCGATGACAATTTGTAATCCACCAGGATGTGTTATCACAAAGGTTTTACTCGCTACCTAAATCCACTGAGTGTTCCGATTTCCTTTCGCGAACACTCAATCGACCAATGCCTCGTGTCGTTTAAGAACGCGGCTTCTCCTATTGACGCGGAATGTAAAGAAATCAATATGTTAGTTTGCTGTTTTCGAGTCGAGCGCGGCGATCAAAGTCACGACGAGTGAATGCACGGGAACGATAGCACGGGGGAGCGCGAAACCACGGCGTACCTTCTTCTCTCTGAAGAGAGCGTTGAGAGACACACCGGCAACCTTGACGACCTTGAAGCGAACACCCGGGATATCACCAACGGCGTGACCCTTACGACCGAAACCAGCGATGAGAACTTCATCGTTTTCATCGGTGAAGTTCAAGCAACCATCGCGCGGGACGAAGGCAGCGATCTTCTTGCCGTTCTTGATGAGCTGAACACGCACGCACTTACGGATAGCAGAGTTCGGCTGCTTGGCCTCGATACCGATCTTTTCCAAGACGATACCCTTGGCGTGGGAGCAACCAGCGAACGGCTTCTTCCACTCAGAACCCAAGTTCGCCTTGTTGAAATCCTTGTCGGCCCAGCGCTGTTCACGGCGGTGAATGCGCAACTTACGGCCAGCCCCTAAACCTCGAGTCTTACTGTGATTGCGCAGAAGTACAAACGATATGCCCGTCAGTGTCGAGTCGGAACGCGATCAATCAAGTATTGAGCGCATTTATCACGCTTTTCTTCCCTGCGCGTCCTGAAAGCGCCGTCGCGCGCCCTGGGACGGTCCACCCATCGTCCACCCCCGCGGTGGCCTCGAAGCCCTAGAAAGGATCCTCGCGCGTGGACGCATCCGTGCCGTCTCCGCGCGAGTCGCGTCCATCGATCGCGCGAACGCGCGCGAACGCGAGATACTATTTGTATCCACGCGTCCCGTGCGCGTTCGCGCGTCGATCGCGCTCGCCGTCCACGTCGCGCCGCCGCGAGAACGTGCCACGGCCGAGACCCTGACCCTCGCGATCGGTCTGACGCCGTTCGACGACGCCTCGCGACGCGCGCGAGACGACGCCGCCGCGGACGACAGGTGCGACGAACGCCCGAGACGTCATTCTTTCGATTCGCGCGCGCGCTCGCACGCACCCCATGTTTCCTGTGTCTACGGCGTCGCAGAGAGGCGGATGCGGAGGTGGCCGAGCGCGAGGACACGCCGCGGGTGGAAGGAAACCTTCAAGCATGGACCTTTTGGTCGCCGACGCGACGCGAAGACGAGACGAAGTCCGCGGTGCTAAGAGATGGTAATACACGTGCTACGATGATGATTCGAACGAATACGAACGAATTTGAAAGAATTCTATGCGACGGGTGGCGGTGCGGGCGCGTCGGAGCGTGTCGCGGCTCAGAAGCGCTCGCCCGCGGGTCTACCCCATCAGTTGTCGTGCGGAATCGCGCGCTGCGTCTCCTGCATGGATCCCTGAATGACTGAAGAAACCAGCTCTGCTTCTCGCTTGAGTCGTTTCTCGCGAGCTTCTAACGCGGACGCCTCTTTCGCCTTGCGTTCGAGGAGTTCAGAGGTCGTGAGGAAAGGGAGCACGTACACGTCGAGGAGCTTGGCGGCGAGCGTCGACTTGGTGAAGAGGAACTTGCGCGGAGCCTGCGGTTGAGATCGACAGCACGGACACGAGTATCCGTGACAGAAGGCGTTATCGATACATTCGAGGCAGAACATGTGCCCGCAGCCGATCAAAGTGTGAGGCAGCGTCAACCACTCATGACATATTGCGCACTTGAGCTCGGTGTCCACCCAGTCGGGCTTGCGGAGACTCGCGACGAGCTTGTCGGAAATTTTCTGCGTCAATTCATCCGGTGAAGTACCGGGCGAGTCGTTCTGTGAATGTGGCACGCTTCTGTTCACCGGATCATCGCCTCGAGGATCGTCCACCCCTCTAGAAGCCAGCGGTGACGGCGCCGGTGAAGCGCACCCAAAATAGCGCTCGGCGCACCGTTCCGCGAGATCACGATTCTTCTCGAACAGCTCTCTCAACTCCGCCTTTAAATCGTCGTCCACCTTGAAATCACTCTCACTCGCCTGACTAGAATGTATCGCTTGGTACAACTGACTCGCCGGCGCATCTTGAGACATATCCGTCGCGAGTCCCCCGTCCGAGTCTTGCGAGAGCCGCGCCCGTTTCCTCCTTTCGTCCACCCCACGCCGCTCTAATCGCACGTATCGAAATCTAAACGGGTTCGGTTGTTTTCCCGCATCTCGCGCGACGTATCGCGGTCCTCCGAACGACACCACGTCGTTATCTTGCAGCTCAACGTCCACCTTTGCGTCGATCCTCTTCCCATTCACGAAAGTGCCGTTCGTGGTGGCGAGGTCTCGAACGTAATGTGCCTTCCCCTTGCGCGTCAACGCCGCGTGTTTGCGACTGAGAAGCAAAGGAATGGCGGTGGAGTCCATCGCGTAGTCCACCTTTTCTTTTTGTCGACCGATGATGATCTCCCGGTCGCCGCGCGCGCGTTGGCGCATTTCAGGCACCCCGGGCGCGTCATCCTCGTTGACGTCTTCCTCGTCACTCGAGTCGATGGGGGGGAGCTCTATGTAGTCGTCCACCTGAGCGTCACCGTACGTTTCGATATCTCCGAATCGCACGAGCGCGCACGGCCCACCGGGCGCGCTCGGCATCGCGGAAGCGCGTCTTAGAATGCGGTCGCTTTCCCCCGGTCCCGAGACGAGGGGAGGGGATTAGGGTGGAAGCTCGGGGGGACGTTCAGCCGCGCGGTTGGACGATGCGGATACAAATGCATTACAACTCATTGTGTGCGTTCGTTCGAACGCCACGAATGGCGCTGAGTTTCGCGCCGATCTCGGCCTCGAGCTCGGCGCGTTCTTCGCGATTGGGACGGCGGTTTTCGGTCCACCGCGTCGAGGCGGTGACTCTGTCATCCTCGAGCTTGGCCTCAAAGTCGTAGCCGCGGTCGAGGAGCTCTTGAACCTGGTCGGAGAGTGTAAAGGCGCCGTCCGCGCTCTTGGCTCGGTCGAAGGTGATCTTAGCGAGCTTGAATTTACCGATGGTCATGAAGCCGTAGCCGAGGCTTTCCCAGAGGTGCGTGCGATTGCCGTCGAGAGTGAGGGACATTTGAAGAGCGTCGTTTCCTAAGGCAACGAAACCTTTCTCGGCCATATAGTGACCGGCGAGTTCGAGTACGTCACTGCACACGCTATCAACTTCTGTTCCTCTGCGTTGGCAGAAGTGTCTAGCGTTTTCAAGCACTTGGATTTGCTCGGGAGTGAGCTTGCCGAGCGCATCTTCCTCGGTCGCTTGCTCGAAATAAATGACCATACCGAGCTGAGCGATTTCGTTCTTGACTGGGTTGAGGATCAACGCCTCTCTAAACAACTGTTTCGCTCGAGAGAGATCGTACAGCATCGTGCTCTTTTGATCTTCGTGAATCATCTCGCCCTCCGGAAGCACCCGGACTTCTTGGACGCGCTCAAAGAACTGAACCATGTGCAACTGGGCCAACAAACGAAGGGTGTGGAAATTGTATTGGTTGAGCTCGATGCTCTTTTCGCACGCCTTCACGGCTTCGTTCGTGTTTCCATCGTGATAGTGAACTTCACAGAGCAACTTGTAACTTTCAGCGCGCGTATCCACATCCACGTCTCTCGCAACTTGCTTCACTAGGAGCAGTTCTAAATGCTCACGCGCCTCTGTAAAGTTTTTCGCGCTGTTAGCCATGAACGCGAGGTTGTGACGCGCAACGTAGTGCTCTTCGTCAACTGCTAGCGCGTGCGTGAAATACGCCCTGGCTCGCATCATGGTGATGTTCGCACGAATGTGTGAAGCATTCAGCATCGCTTCGGCGCGTAACTCGGTCACGTCACCGTCTTGATCCTCGTCGTTTTCATCCAGCTCTGTTTGACCCCCTCTGGCGATCGCACTTTCGAACTTTTTAGCCTCGCCGGTAAAGTTTCTAAACGAGGCGGCGTTCTGCTCACCCTTCTTGATGAGCTCGCTCAGGAACACGCGACAGGACGCGGTGGGTAAGGGTTTCGAATCCGAGCCGTCGCATTTTGAAATCGCCAGCGGGGAATCGATCGACCGCGATGTCGTGCCATCAATCGTGTGTTCTTTTACCGTCTCGTTGATGAGCGTTTCCCAGGCCGCTTTGTTTTCCTCTAAAGCTTTCTCCGTCATAGAAGTCATCGCATCTTTGAACCACTTGACGCTCTCACACATCGGCAAATTTTCCACGCAATTCTTCTCTACGAATTTCATGAAAATCGCGTTCGGTCGTCCATCGACCGGGCCGCCCAATCTCTCAATCGCGTTCGTCGCGTCGGCGTACGTCTCCGCGAGACTAAAGTCGTCCAACTCGTACATGATCGCTTTACACCGAGCATACAACTGTTCGCTGACGCGCTTCGCGTCCGTGACCTGTGACAAGATGTCTGGGAAATTTCCAATCCCCGGTCCGACGATCATTTTCGTCCCTCCGACCTCCTTGTACCCGTATCGAGCCGTGCCTTCGCCGAAGCGTGACTCGCACACGTCAGCCCACTTCATCTCCCCGTCCACGATGTCCGTCGACGCGTGCGCCGCCTGTTTCCGCTGCTTCACGCGGTCGAGGTACACCGTCGCACCGTGCGTCACGGCTGCGCACGCCTCGCACGTCAACAGCACCGACGAGGTGAAATCATCGTCAAGCTTATCGATCTTGATGAACTGGCCCGCCCGCGCCCGCGCCGCGACCGTCGCCAGCGTCGCCGCGAACGCGACGCGCGCCACCGCGCGTCGACGGGTCGATCGTCGACGACCCATGCGCGATCGCCGCCAGCGCACGTCGCGATGTGCGGCGCGTCGCGAGGGGCGTCCCCGTGGATGTCATCGTGGTAGTTGAGAGCGTCGATGCGCTTCCGACTAGTAGGAGTTCCAATATTCTAGAGACTAATGGGCACGGGCGTGAGCTCGACATCGCGCCGTGAAGCGCCCATGGCGACGTACGGGGTGATCTCGGCGCGCGGGGCGACGAAGCGACGAATGCGAGCGAGGAGCGAGACGTCGCTCGTGTCGCTCGAGGAGGCGACGCGGGCGTCCGTCGAGGGATCGCCCGCGTACGCGAATATGCAGATGCCGCACGCGACGAGGACGAAAGCAAAGGCGAAAGCAACCATTGCGCCGACGGAGGCGAACCCTTCGAAGAAGAGTAATCTCAGAACGACGCTCCACACGTCGCTCGCCAACATGCTGACGTTGAAGGCGGAGGCGCCGCACGCCAAGAGCACGTCCATGGCGAACGTGTAGAGCGCGAACAGGGACGTAGCGTACAGCAAAAAGTACCCGACGCCCTTCGCACCGAGCGCACTCAGCTGACTGAACCTAAGACCCTCTAAAATCGCCCCCTGCACGCCGCTGAAAAGGAATCCCATGACGCCGAGGTGCGCTAAAATTTCCACCTTGTCCGCATCGTGCAAAAACGCCTCCACCAGCACGTTCGACGTCGCGTACAGCGCCGCGGCGAGGATGGCTAAAAAGTCACCCAACGTTCTGTTCCCCGTCCCACCCCTCTCTCCGTCCTCCGTCGATCGCAAATCCCCAAAGACTAAAATCACCAATCCGACGAAGGCCACCGCTGCGCCGCCCGCGTGCGCTCGCCCGTACCTCGCCCCCAACAGCACCGTCGACAGCAACATCGCGAACGGGATCGTCGCGCTGTCCAACAGAGACACACTCGTCATCGACGTGTACCTAAACGCCAGCGTCACGCAATAATTCGCCTGCACGTCGACGAAGGCGCACACCGCATACTTTCCCAACCGTCCCGCGTCGTATTCCGGCGCTCTCCCGCCGCGCATGCGCCCGTAAAACATCGGCCCGAACGTCGCACCGATGAAGGCGTACGCGAGAAACGTCTGCCATGCCGGAAGCGTCACGTTCAATCGCTCCAGCGCCGTCGACGCCGCGGCGGAGATCGCATTCACCAGAGCGCAGAGTTGCGCCAGCGCGAGCCCGAACCACCACGTCGACGACCGCGCGCGCGAATCCGACGCCGCGACGCCACCGACGCCGAACTGCGTCGTTTCCGCGTCGTCCTCTGCGTCGTCCTCCGCGCGCATGGCGAGAGGCCGCGCGTTGGCGACTGACCGTCGTCATTCGGTGACACCGCCGATATCGGCGAGACCGCGATGCGCGCGCTCGTCTCTCCGCTCGCGCGCGCGCGCGACGTGGGACGACCTCTGTGCGAGACGACCTCGCGTCGTCGACCGTCCTTGCGCGCGCTCGAGCGCCCTCGCGTCGACGCGCGCGCTCGCGAGGATGACGACGCGTTCGTCGTCGACGTGTCCTCGAGCGCGCGCGGCGACTTCGCGTTCGAGCTCGCGTCGACGACGACCAGCGCGGACGCGGAGGAGGACGAGGACGTGTCCTGGGAGGAGTACCTCGAGCGCAGGCACGCGGCGACGGCGCTGGAGACGGAGGCGGGGCGAGGGACGATGGGCGCGGGGAGCGGCGAGAGAGAAGACATGTGGGGGTGGACGCGAGAACCCGAGCGTGTGGTCGTGTGCGGCGTCGGTGGGAAGAATCGATCGTACGAGGGCGTGGGGGAGTTTGATTTAGAGGATTCTTTGGACGAGTTGGAGCGATTGGCGGGGACGGCGGGGTGCAGGGTGGTCGGGCGGTTGACGCAGAGGTTACCGCGCGGGCCGGTGCCGTCAACGTATCTGGGGAAAGGGAAGATTGGAGAGTTGCGAGAGATGTGTGGATTGCCTCGGGACATGCGCGAGGACAACGAGGATGAGGATGAGGATGAGGACGGGTACTTCGACGAAGACGACGATGAGGAGGATTGGGATGATTACGAGGACGGCGAGGAACCGAAGCGGCGCGACAGGCGAAACGGGTACAGCATCGACGCCGCAGCCGTGGACATTGTCATCTTCGACGACGAGCTCACGCCGAAGCAAGCGCGCAATTTAGAGCGTAAACTTGGCGGCAAGGTTCGCATTTGCGATCGTACGGCTTTAATTTTAGATATTTTTTCGCAACGCGCGCAAACAGCCGAGGGACAACTTCAGGTCGAGATGGCGCAGCTCGAGTACGAGATGCCGCGATTGACGAAAATGTGGAGTCACTTGGAGAGACAGAGCGGCAGTGGGGCCGTGAAAGGTATGGGGGAGAAGCAGATCGAAATCGATAAGCGTCTCTTGCGAGAGCGTAAATCGCTGCTGAGCTCGAAAATCGAAGACATGCGCACGCATCGTGAGCAGTACAGGCAAAAGAGAAAAGCTGAGCGATTACCCATCGTCTCTTTGGCTGGATACACCAACGCCGGAAAGAGCTCGCTGTTGAATACGTTGACGAACTCGGACGTCTTGGCGGAGGATAAGCTCTTCGCAACTCTGGACCCAACGACACGACGTCTCGATCTCTTCAACGGAATGACTGTCCTCATGACGGATACCGTCGGATTCATTCAAAAGCTTCCCACGCAGCTCGTCGCGGCTTTTCGCGCAACGTTGGAGGAGGTTCTCGAGTCGTCTCTGATTTTACACGTGGTGGACATCTCAAGCGATTTGGCCGACGCGCAGATGACGGCGGTGAACAATGTTCTCGACGACCTCAACGCCGGACACATCCCGCAGCTTTTGGTGTGGAACAAAATCGATAACGTCACTGACGAGGAGGATCTCTTAGAGATCGAGATCGCGGCCGAAGAATGCGGCGCGGTGCTCATCAGCACGCGCACGGGTGAAGGTTTAGAAAACCTTCAAGCGAAAATCATCGAAATCATCAAACGGAGCACGCTGAGTCGTTGCGAATTACTCGTGCCCTACGAGCGCGGGGCGTTGATCGGTGAAATTCGTCGAGCTGGTTTCGTCGAATCCGAGGAGTTTCTTCCCGAGGGCACCGCCGTGGTGGCGTATTTACCTGTCGGCATGGCGAGACGCAAAGACGTCGTGTGCTATTTACGCCTACCCTCCGCCTCGACGTGACGGGTCGACACATTGTACCACCACGCCGCGCTTCACCGACGCACGAATTATTTCATTCAATCTACGCATTCTATTACAAAATCCTCCTCAACTCTCCTTGGTCGCGTCCGCTCCTCCGCTCGCCGCGAAACCTCGTCCCGCCGCGACTCGCTCCATTTTCTCCGCCCGCACCCGCTCCTTCACCGCCGCGTTCACCGCCTCCCGATCAAACTGTCGCTCTCGCTTCAATATCTCATCCACCACCCACCGCTTCGTCTTACTCAGCGGTCTCGAGTGTCGCAACCGCACCAAGTCCCCGGGATTGCACGCGTTCTCCTCGTCGTGCGCGGCGTACTTTTTCCTCGCGCGCACGAACCGTTTCAACCGCGGGTGTCGAAACAACCGCTCGACGACGACGGTGACCGTCTTCATCATCTTATTCGACGCCACGCGTCCGACGAGCTCCTTCATCGCGCGTCCACGGCGTCGCGCGCGCGCGAGTGTCGAGTCGGACGTTCCGCCGCCCTCGATCCAACCATCCGTCACCATCGACGCCTCCGACGCCATTCCTCGACGCGCGAGTCGAACGCGAGTCGATCGCGCGCGCGCGACCCGTCTCTCGAATCGAATCGCCATGACGGACAGCCCCGACGCGCCGCCGACGCGTGACGAGTCGTCGGAACAGGTGGTCACGCCCTGGGACGTCGAAGGCAAGGATGGCGAGGGCATCGATTACGACAAGCTCGTGCGCGATTTTGGGTGCTCGACGATCGATGAAAAGATGATTGAACGCATCGAGCGCGTCACAGGCGTTCGAGCGCACCCGTTCCTGCGTCGAGGGATGTTTTTCGCGCACCGAGAGTTGGATATCATCCTCGACGCGTACGAGCGCGGCGAGAAATTTTATCTCTACACGGGACGCGGACCGTCGAGCGAGTCTCTGCATCTCGGACACTTGATTCCGTTTCATTTCACCAAGTGGTTGCAAGACGCGTTCAAGGTGCCTCTGGTGATTCAGTTGACGGATGATGAAAAGTTTTTGTGGAAGGATTTAACGCTCGAGGAGTGCGGGCGATTGGCGCGGGAAAACGCCAAGGATATCATCGCGTGCGGGTTCGATCCGAAGCGAACGTTTATTTTCTCCGACGTGCAGTACATGTCGACGCCGTTGTATCAGAACATGATGAAGATTGCCAAGTGTGTGACGCTGAATCAGGTGAGAGGGATCTTCGGGTTCACGGGAGAGTCGAACATTGGACAAGTCGGGTTTCCGCCAACGCAGGCGGCGCCGAGTTTTCCGGATTGCTTTCCACACATGTTCGGGGAGAGTAAGACGAGTTTGAGGTGTCTGATTCCGTGTGCGATCGATCAAGATCCGTACTTTCGTATGACGCGCGACGTCGCGCCGCGAATCGGCGGATACAAGCCGGCGTTGATCGAGTCTAGATTCTTTCCGGCGTTGAAGGGGGAGAGCGGAAAGATGAGCGCGTCCGACGCCACGAGCGCCATTTACGTCACGGACACGCCCAAGGAGATCAAGTCCAAGGTGAACAAGTACGCGTTCAGCGGCGGTCAGCTCACGGTGGAGGACCACAGACGACTCGGGGGCGACTTGAACACGGACATTAGCTGGAAATGGCTCAACTTTTTCCTCGACGACGACGAAGAGTTGGCAAAAATCGGAGAGGAGTACAGTAGCGGTCGCATGTTGAGCGGAGAGATCAAGGCGAAACTCATCGAGACGCTCATTCCCATCTGTCAAGGACACCAAGATGCGCGCGAGAAGGTGACAGAGGAGACGATCGATGCCTTCATGTCGACGCAGCCGCGTGTCTTTGCGTCCCTCTTCGGCGACATGGGCGACGTCGCCGGCGCGTTGGACGAATCCGTCTCCAACTCCAAGCCCGGCGTCGCCATCGGTGCGCCGGAACCAGAGGGACCGATGAAAAAGCAACAGGATAAGGCGCAAACGGGTGAGGACGGCGGTCAGATGTCCAAATCGCAGATGAAGAAGCTCTTAAAGGAGCAACAAATCGCCGAGAAGAAGCGCGCCAAAGCCGAAGCCAAGGCGGCGGCGGCGGCCAATTGATTTATGAATTAGCACACAACGCGATGAATTGAAATTGCATACAACCATCATTCATTCATTGAAAAAGAATTAAACTACAGTAGTACAGTACGGGTATCACTCGCACGCCTTGCCCACCTCGCACGTCTCCCCGTCGGCGCGCGCCTTTCTGGCCTTTAAGTGTTCGGCGAGCGACCCTCTCCCCGTCACCTCCAATCTATTCCTCGCCCACACGTCGTACACCGCGTTCGCCGCGTTCAACAACGCGGGTACCTTTGTGAACGCATACACCCATCCCATGCCCACCGCGGAGTACGCCCGTTCGAAAACTTCTACGCCGGTGATTACGCGCTTGTCCGGCGTCAACCCGTGAATGGTCGCCATGGCTGTCTCGTACTCGATCCCGGCGTTATCGCTCGGCGAGTACGCGTCGTCGGCGACGTCGACGAGGGATAGCGCGCCTCTCCCGTCGTCCTTGGCGCGGAGCATCTCGATCTCGCGCACGCACAGGGGACACGCGCCGTCGTAGAGGACTCGAAACTGCCAGCTCGGCGTCGGCGCATCTTCCGTCGACGACGAGGACGCGGGCGACGACGAGGCCGAGGAAGCGCGCGCGATGGACGCGCGAGACGTCCGCGCGCGACTCGCGGCGGTTCTCGAGGCGGAGACGCGCGCGACGGCGCGAAGGGCGAACGCTCGGGACATGACTGCGCGCGAACGAATGACGTCAGAGCTCGGTCGGCGCGACCTCGACGCCGACCCGGGGCTGTCCACCGGACGCGCGCGCGCACACGACGCGTAGACGCATCGTCTCGACGCGTTCGCGCACCGCGAGACGAGCCGCTCGACCGCGATCGACGCCCGCATGCTCTTCGGCGTCGTCTTCGCGAAAAAGTCAGTCGTCGTGTCGTCGGACAGTTTCGCGCGCCCGGACGAGACGCGATGGACGCTCGATCTCACCAACGCCGGATTTCCATACGTCGAGTGTCGAGATGTGTGTCTCTTCATGCCGACGACGCAGCGTGCGTGACGCGAGCGCGAGACCGCGCGCGATGCGTAGAAGGAGAGAGAAGGCGTTTTCCGCCGCCGGCAACCGACGACGCGCGCCAACACGACAAAACCATCGACTGACCGTTCGAATCGCGCGCGTTTTTTTCCTCGTCGACAGTGCTCGATGACAACAGCGCGCTGTGTCTGTACATCCAAGCCGGCGACACGCCGTGGGAATACTGCGGATGCGTCGCCAACGCGAAACCGTCCGACGTCTTCGCGCTTCGCTGGCCCGTGGACGACGCCGGCGCGCCCCATCCCACCGCCGCTGTCGGCGTCTCCGTCGAACCCCTCGCGTCCGCCTTAGAGAAAGAATCAGGTCTCGTGCGTCACAAGGAGACGTTCGCCAAGCGCGTGGCGGAGGATCTGTACGTGTACATGCAGAGTTTTCAGAGCGACGAGGTCGCCGCGCAAAACGGCACGATGGTGGTGCCGGTGAACATTTTGCAAAAATGGTACGAAAAGTTTACCAATCGGTTCAGAAGGGATCCGGGGTATCTAGACAGACCGCGATTAGATGTCTCGTGATCGAGCGAGCGAGCGAGCGTAGCCTCACGGACGCGATGCGCCCTCTCGCGTTCAATTCAATTCAACCCGTCACCCTTCAAGCTCCTCCTCCTCAATCGTCATTCATCGTCACGTCGCCCGTCCTCGTCGCGCGCGAGCGCCCGCACACGCCCCGACGATGAAGTTTGGAAACCGCGCCATCATCTCCCCCAGCCTTTTGAGCTGCGACTTCGCCCGCATGGCGGACGAGTCCCGTAAAGTCATCGAGTGCGGCGCCGACTGGTTACACCTCGACGTCATGGACGGACACTTCGTCCCGAACCTCACGTTCGGCGCGCCCGTGTTGGCGTCGTTGCGTCCGCACGTGCCGGAGGCATACTTTGACGTGCATCTCATGGTGTCCAACCCGAGGGATTACGTCGAACCGATGGCCAAGGTGAAGACGAATATGTTTACGTTTCACGTCGAGGCGTGCGCGGGGGAGGCGGAGGTCGAGACGCTCTGCGCCGAGGTTCGAAAGGCTGGCATGGAGGTTGGCGTCGCCATCAAACCAGGTACGAGCGCGGAGTCGGTGTGCGCGTTCGTGGAGAAGGGATTGGTGGACATGGTGCTCGTGATGACGGTGGAACCGGGTTTCGGGGGACAAAAGTTTAATCCCGACGCCGCGAAAAAGGCGGCAACGCTTCGCGCCAAGTTTCCGGATTTGAAGATTCAAGTCGACGGTGGATTGGCGCCGTCGACGATCGAGATCGCGGCGGAGGCTGGGGCGAACGTGATCGTCGCCGGAAGCAGCGTTTTCGGAAGCGACGACTGGACCCGGGCGATCGAGACGTTACGCGCCGGGGTGACCAAGTTTAACGAATAGTAGTCGTACATTGTAGTATTAAAACATGACGGTACATCGATCAGTCCTCGTTGAATCGTCGCGTCACTCACTGTAAATCCTTTTCTAACCACAGTCTCACGGCGATGAAACTGATATCGTCGACGCTGCGACGACGGCGCGCGTTGAGGATTAAACTCTGCGACGCCGCGTGCAGGCACCCGTCCGGCGCCTCGCGCATGACGTCGTACACCTCCTCGGGCGTGAACACGTCCCACAATCCATCGCTCGCGATGGTCAACACAAAGTCTTGCGATTTCAAGTCGACGCGCACGACTTCGCTGACGAACGGGTGAGCGATGAGACCGACGTTTTGGTCTTTGAGAAATTTATCTCCGAGCGCGCGAGAGAGCGCCAAGCCGTACAGTCGCGTCGCCTCGGGAGGTAACTCGGCGCCCGCCCGGTTCAGACGATTCCGCTCCTCGGCATGGCGCACTTTGTGTTCCGGTGTGATGTATCTCGCGCCGTGGTCGCCGTTTAACGCGGGCGCGCGGCCGTACGCCACGCTCGAGTCGCCGACGTTGGCGGCTTGAAACATCAATCCGCCCGAGAGCGCGTCTCTCCACACCAAGACGACGCTCGCCGTGCACCCCTCGTATTCCACCGCCATCGTCTCATCGCTCTCGATAAATGACGATTCTAAGAGTTCCCTGACGCCCTCGTGATCGGGAACTTTGCCTCCGAGACGCCGAGCGATGACTTCGGGGAACAGGTGTCGCGCGCGCTCCGCCGCCTCGGAGCCTCCGTGACCGTCGAAGACGCAAAACACGCCGACGGATGGATTCCCGCGCAGTGGACACTCCACGAGCACGCGATCTTCTGATTTCGTCGGTTTCGCCCCTTCCACGCGCACCACCGTCGGAAGCGTCAGGGCGGTCGTACCGATCACGGACACGTCCCGGAAGAAGGAGACGGAGACGCGAGGACTCGAATCGCGTTCGCCGAGTTTGATGACGTCGCCGTGCGTAATCTTTTGCCAAGGTCCCGGCGCGCGATTCCCACCGGATATCGTCGATCCGTTCACGCGCGTACCGTTCAGTGAACCTAAATCGCGCATCGTCCACGCCGCGCCGTCCCATCGAAACTTGGCGTGCACGGTGGACACCTCGACGCTCTCCACGACGAATTTATTCACCCGGCCTCGTCCCACGGTGAATTCATCCACGCCGAGCGACGCCACGAACGTCGCTCCCTGACTCGCGCCTCCTAGCACTTCCAATTTCATCGCCGGACGTTTCGACGGCGACGTTGGCGTCTGACGCTCGCGTTTCTCTCTCGACGCGTCCCTCGTCGGCGTCGACGCCGCGCTCAGAGATTTTGTCCCGTTCGTCGACGCGCCGTTTGCCGTCGTCGTCGTCGTCGTCGTCTCCTCCTCGATTCTGTCCGCTCGCGTCGCCGTCACGCGCGATGACTCCTCTTCTTCGCCTCCGCTCGCCAACGACGACGCCGACATGCCTGAAAACGATAATCGTTTCTTCACAGGGTCGTCGTCGGCGGCGGCGGCGCCCTTCGACGTCGAGAAATCCTCCTCCTTCCTCACCTCGGTCCCGCGCGCGTCTCGCGTCGAGCGCGCGTCGCCGCGACGCCCGTCGAACGCGCGTTTGACCAAGGCGACGCACGCGCACGCGCACGCGGCGACGAGCGCGGTGACGAGCGTCACGCGCGCGGCACCGGTCGAGTCATCATTTTCATCGAGCGCCCGGCGACGTTTCGATGAATCGCGCGTCGTGGGCGTCGTCTGCGGCGTGATCGGCGCGGACGCGGCCGGTGGATGCGTCGTCGCGCGCGCGGGGTCCATCACGGACGACGAGCGCGTCCGTGGACGCGCGCGCGAGGTGTTTTGTGGCGTGCGGCGATTCTGAATTCGCCACCGGTACAGAGTGACGCGACGCGGACGATGTCGTTGCGTCGGGCGACGCGCGCGGCGGTGACGACGCTGATGCGGGACGCGCGGGGCGGTGCGTCGATCGCGCGCGAACTCTCCGTCGCGCGTCGTGGGACGTCGGCGACGACGGCGACGACGACGACGACGACGACGACGAGGTCGATGCAGTTGAGCGCGTTCGATGGAGATAAGCGCGGCAAGCGCGCCTTGACACCCGAGGAGCAGCGGCGAGAGGCGGAACAGATGGAGGAGTTATCGGTGTTTCGCGCCGTGGGTGGACTCGTGGCGGCGGCGGCGGGCGGAGGGTTGGTGTTCGTGCTCGGCGCAGGGGCGGTGGCGGCGACGGCGAGCGGTTTGGCGAGCGCGTTGAGTTTCGGGACGGAGGCGCGCGCGAAGAGGGAGGAGAACGAGCGCAGAGAGGCGCTGTGGGCGGAGTTGAGCGCGATCGACGGGTGGGGGTTCGAGGCGAGACGTCGACGGCGGGAGGTGCGGGCGAAGCTCGCGGCGTTGGGCGAGGCGGAGTGAGTCAGCTGCAGTCTATTTTGTTATACAAATCTAGGTTGATGAACGTGGTTCCGTGTGTTCGTGCTCTTCTTGTGGTTCTTCGCGCGTGTTGGTCGCGGTGTCTTCCGGCGGAACGTCGGGTTCGAGAGTCGGCGGCGGTCGTCTAGCGCGTAATTTTTCCGCGAGCGTCTCGAGCGCGTCAGCGTCGTCCTCGTCCTCCTCCAGCGTCGGGAGTTCGCGCAACGACGACATCACGGCGTCAACGTCGACACTCAGTCGCTCGGCGACGCGTTCGTTGCTTTCGGCGCAGGCGTCGAAGGCTTTGATCCTCGAAGCAATCATCTCGCTCGCCTGAGAACGCACGCGGCCCAAGACGCGACGCTTATCCGTCTCGCACAACAATTCCGAGATGACGCGTCGCAACGTACCCAATTCTTTCGTGAGCGGCGTTGCAAATTCGACTGATTTCGATTCTGGTCGTGGTTCGCCCTCTTCGTCGCGAAGAGACTTGATGATGACGGACAAACGCTCCAAGTGGAAATCGACGCGATCGCTCATGATGCTCACCAACTTGTCGTGAATTTCGCTCTTGTGCAACTTTAAATCTCGAAGCATGCGCTCGAACTCTTGCCGAAGAAGGGTGTTTTTCGGCCCATCGATGAGAGCGCACATGATTTCCTGCACTCGCGGAAGAAGAGTGACGAAGAAAGAGACGCTTTGTTCAGCAAGACACAAATGTTTCGCCGTGATGGATTTCAGTTTCGACACTTGCATCGCTCCTGCGCCGAGAATAAGTTGACACACTCCCGCGTTGTATTGTTTGATGAGATCAATCATTCGACGAGTCGCATCGGTGGCGAACGACGGGATCTGTCGCGCGAGCCTGATGTATTCGGTCACCATTTGGAGTGACAGATTGGCGCTATTTACCAAGTGAAACCGTTCGTCAAACACGTTGACGATCGATTCATCGCCGATATCTTCGTTTTCGACGTCCGGAATCTTGAGCGCGGTGTCGTCCAACAACGCATCGACAAGCCCTTGGAACTGCTTTGGTAACTTCGCAACCGCCCATGTCTCGCACTCGAGCAGAGATCCGAGCTTGGTCGTCGACGTGGCGTGTTGCTCGCGAATAAATACTTTGCTTTGATTGGCGAGCGTTGAACGAAGACTCAAGCACCTGTGTTTCCCGAGAGTTTCCGCAGACTGCAGAAATTTATCCGTCGAATCGATTATCCGAACGAATTCTCGAGAACTCAGGCTCACGTTCATCGGCGCGCGAATGCCGAGAAGTTTCGCAAATCTCCCTTGAGCAATGTCAATAATCTTACTCAGAGCTTCGTTCGTAACGTTCAACGCCGCGTGCGAGGACGAATAATCGAATCTCGATGCGGCTTCCATGGCGGCAGAGACGAGCGTTTCATCCACGTCTCTAAGCTTTTTCAACGAGTCTTCGTCGCCCCCGACGATGCCGCGAATGATGAGCTTGATTTGCGCCGCGCGCTCAAAGTAAGCATTGAATACCTCCGTCAACGCCGAGAGCATCTCGGCGAACAGTTCCGCGGGTAATTTTCTAATCGCAGTCGCGTACGCGGAATCGAAAGCGCTCTCTTCCACCGTCAATGGAGCGGTGATTCGTCGTTCTCCTGCGAAACGGCTCAGCATGACGCCCATCGCAACTCGTTCAACTTGCCTCACATCCTCCGAGATGGACGAAGACCACGCCTCGAGCGCATCGCACAGGAACGCGTTTCCAGAGTACAACACGGAGATGAGCGGAGGTATCGCTGAATCGAGTAATGTGGTCGCGGTGTCGCGGACCTGGTTCAGATCCTTTGAGCTCGACGACGTCTCCAATCCCGACGACTCGGCCACCGCCGCGAGACGCTCGAGTGTTGGCTTCGATATTGCCGCCTTTGCATCGCCTGGAAGTTTCACGCCCGCTATGAAATCACTAATCATCACCTCTCGAACCTTGGTCACCGTCTCCGTGACGTACTCTGGAAGCTTTTGAAAGCACGCCAAGTCGGCGAGCATCGGATTGTCTCGCAACGTCTGTCTCACGTCCTCCGCGATTTGCAGAGCGCCGGGATAATCCGTGCTTTCGACGAACACGTCCATGTCCAACCGCATCTGCTGAACGGACGCGATTTGCGCGAACAAATCCGTCAATCCTCGCAGGTTATCCCTCTTTTCGTACAGACTTTTCATGACTCTGCCCGGTTTGACTAAGAGCTCGCCAATTTCCCTGACGTTTTGTCTCATCTTCCCCACCTGTCGCTGCGTCTCGCTCATCGACTCGTGTAAACCGTGTAACTCCTTGAGCGCTTCGAAGAATTCGGCGCTCTTCGCGTCAATCTCACGAACCAAGTGCTGTTCGACGACGTCCAAGTGCGCGCTCAAATCCTCCTGCGTCTCCGTCGCCGCGCGCGCCAAATCCCGCACGCTCCGCGCCTCCACTCGTCCACACGCCCTCGAAAATGTCTCCGGACGGGATAAATCAAAGTCATCGTCGAAGAACAACGCCGGCACCGTCCCCAGATCGCTCGCACCGCCGTCCGCGACGTCGCCGCCGCCTCGCGTCGACGGCGCGCGTCCCGCCCGCGCGCTCGCCGCGTACGCGCGCTGTTCCACAAACTCGGCGTACCACTCCCGCGTCTTTCGCAGGTACGCCTCAAAATCTTGAATCGACACCTCCGGCAACAGACTCGCCGCGCCTCGCGCGCCACCGCTCGGCGTCCCAAACACGGCGCTCTCCAACGCGCGCGCCGCGCTCGCGTCCAATCCCATGGACGCCACCCACCCACTCAGCGTCCCCCCGCTCACCTCCGCACCGTCCAAATCGAGCGCGCGCGCATCCCTCCGCACTTCCTCGCTCGCCCGAGCGATCGATCCGAGGTACGCGCACGCGCGCGCGTTCTCCAGACGCACGCCGCTCGACCACGCATCTTCGAAATCACCGCGCATCCGCGCGCGCACACCGCGCTCTACCCCCTCGCGCGTCTCCGACGCCATCGACGACGACCGACGACGCGTTGACGCGTCGTTCGCCCCCGCGCACCGCGCCCCTCGACCGCGCGCGCGCCTCTGACCGGTCCGAGAGTCCGTGGTCGTCGGTATTGGTTGACATAGTATGCGTAAACAGTCAGAAGAGGTATTTCTTCCACTTTGGCTCCCCGCGCCCACATGGCGCCCGACCGGCGGCGACGCGTCACTCATTCGCCCGCTCCCGCGCGGTCTCGCCCGTCGCCATGGGCGTCGAAGACGACGACGACCGAGGGAAAGATTTCCCCGTCGTCTGCGAGGACTGCCTCGGCCCCAACCCGTACGTGCGCATGCAAAAGATCCCGCACGGCGGGCAGTGCGCGATCTCGGGACGCGCCTTTGACGTGTTTCGATGGCGTCCGGGACACGACGCGCGGTATAAGAAGACGGTGGTGTGTAAGGAGATCGCGCAGGCGAAGAACGTGTGTCAGGTGTGTCTGTTGGATCTGGATTACGGCATACCGGTGGCGGCGAGAGACGCGGCGTTGGGACGCGCGGGGGGCGGGGTGCCGTCGAGCTCGGCGAATAGGGACTTTGCGCTCAACGAGGTGGCGAAGAAATTGGAGAACGGGGAGGATGTGTACGAGAAGGAGGCCAAGGAGAAGAATAATGAGTTGTTGATGCGGTTGGCGAGAAAGAAACCGTATTATAACAAGAATAAAGCGCCGATATGCACGTTTTGGTTGAGAAACGCGTGCACGAGAAACGATTGTCCGTACCGACCGTGCAACGGCGATACGCACATGCCGGAGTTGAGCGCGGCGCCGGAACTGAGGAAACAAAACATCAAGGATAGGTATTTCGGGACGAACGATCCGGTGGCGGAGCAAATGTTGAAGCGGGCGAAGGAGCGACCGAGCCGAAAGTTGACGCCTCCGGAGGACGCGAGCATCACGACGCTCTTCATCGGAGGCGTGGATCCGGAAAAGATTACGCAGGAAGACATCGAGTCTCGCTTTTATCGGTACGGCGCCATCAAGGGCATTCGCGTCATAGGAAATAAAAAGTGCGCCTTCATCACGTTCGAGACGCGGGACGGGGCGGAGAAGGCGGCGGAGGACGCGGCGTTTAATCTCGAGATAAACGGCGAACAGTGTCGTGTGCAGTGGGGTAAATCCACGGCGAAGAAGGCGCCAAGCGAGAGGGACGCGCCTCCCGCGCCGGCGCCGGTGGTGATGATGATGGCGCCCGGCGTGGAGCCTCCCGCGCCGGGCACGAACCCCGCGGACATCCCGGCGCACGTGGCCATCCCCATGCCGGCGCCCGCGGCTGTCGGAGCAACGACGAAGTATCCTTCGCAGGATCCCTCCGCCATGGGCGCGGTGTCCAAGAAGAAGGAGGAAAACTAAATTAGCTAGTCATTCTTGTCGATTGAGTTGTGTAAAGATGATGATATGCAGACATTAAAACAATTGAAGATACCCTACGTCTCGAGCTTACGCCTCTGTCTTTTTCAATTCTTGCGTGAGCGCGATCCAATCGTTGAGCGTTTTACCCGCCTTGCCGCTCTCGTGCGCTTCTCTCGCCATGGCGATGCCCTCGGTGACGTCCTTCGCCTGCTGCGCCGCGGCCATGGCGACGCCGGCGTTGAGAATGAGCGTTTCCGCAACCGGACCCTTCTCGCCCTCCAACGCGTTGCGCAAAATTCTCGAGTTGACTTGCGGGTCGCCGCCGCGCAAATCCTCGAGCGTGCACGGCTTAACGCCCACTTCCTTGGGTTCAAACGTGTACGAACGAGTGCCGTTCGGTGTCACTTCGACCACGTCCGCGGGACCGGCCGGGGTGAGCTCATCCAAACCCATGGAGTGGACGACCAACGCCTTCTTCATGCCGAGCTTCATCAAAGAATCCGCCATGAGTTGTTGCACGCCCGTGCTGTACACGCCGACGAGCGCGTACTTGCTGTGCGCCGGGTTGAGCATAGGTCCTAACATGTTGAACGCGGTGCGCACCTTGAGCGCCTTGCGCACCGGCGACACTTTCGCCATCGCCGGGTGGTACCGCGGCGCGAACATGAATCCGACGCCAACCTCTTCGATGCATCGCTTCATGTTCTCCGGCCCCAACTCAATCTCCACCCCCAACGCTTCGAGCACGTCACCCGAACCGCACAACGACGACACCGACCGAGATCCGTGTTTCGCCACCTTGGCCCCCGCCGCCGCGGCTAAAACGCACGATCCCGTGGAGATGTTCACCGTCCCGGCGTCGTCGCCCCCCGTCCCGACGATGTCCAACACGTCGTCTCCCGCAGACACCTCCACCGCTCTCGACTGCATCGCTCGCGCCAATCCCGCCATCTCGCTCGCCGTCTCCCCCTTCGCTCGAAGCAAGACCAAAAACGCAGAAATCTGCGTCGGATCCGCATCCAACAGCGCCTCCATCGCCGCGTACGCGCGCTCTTCGGATAAATCCACCCCCGCGCACAAATCTTCAATCACCGCGCGAAGATCCACCGCGTTCGCCGGCGCGGACGTCGCCAGGATGACACCACCGTTCGTCTTTCTCGCGAACGCACCGGCGCGCGCGTCTCGCGTCGCGCGACGACGCTCGAGCGTCGTCGGCACCGCGCGCGCGGTCGATCGCATCGCCCGCGTCGTCGTCGTCTTCCCACGCGTCGTCGTCGTCGTCGCCGGCGGCACCGCCACCGCGCGCGCCGTCATCGCGTGCGCGTGGTACATCACTCCTCCTCAACGCGCGATCGGTCGACCGCGTCGCGCTCAGGCGTCGCCGCGCGCGCGCTGGATTCGGATAGAGGAGGGGTCGACGTGCCGCTCGCTCCGTCTGTCCGAACACCTCGACTGGTCGTTTGTACGCTTCAGTATGGGGTTTCGTACAATTTTTTCTGTGCGCGCGCGCGGGAAAGACGGACCGGTTCGGCGGTTCGCGCGTCAGAGCGGCGCGCGCGGGTAACGAACCGCGACGCGATCGAGCGCGGCGCGCGCGTCATCTCAGTGAGACGCGAGACGCGACGAGACGCGCGCGAGGACGCGACGAGACGCGCGTGGAAAGGGTGAAGAGATCGCGGGGAATCCTCGGTGGGACATTGGTTCGAGGTCGACGACATGTCGTGGGGACAACCGGCGCGACCGGCGGTGACGAACCCGAATAACGATTTCGTCGTCGCGAATCCACCGAACGATGGCATCAGTTCGTTGGAGTGGTCGCCCACGGGGAACTTTTTGGTGGCGACGGCGTGGGACGGCGACGTGCGTGACTTTGCGCGCGAGATTCGATTTTTGAGACGCGAGACGTGCGAGGGTTTCGACGCGTGGAGAGGACAAAGGGGGCGTGAGCGTTGTGACTGACCGCGCGCTTATCGATCGTTCTTCGGTGTAGGTGTATTGCTACGAGGTGGCGAATAACGGACAGGCGATGCCAAAGGCGTCGACGAAACACGAGGCGCCCGTGCTGTGCAGCGCGTGGTCGCACGACGGCGCGGCCGTGTTCGCGGGTGGATGCGATAACATCGCGAAAAAGTGGGACTTGGCGACCAATCAGTCGACGCAGGTGGCGCAGCACGACGGTGCGATCAGACACATGGCTTGGATTGAGCAGGTTGGATTGTTAGTGACGGGTTCGTGGGATCGAACGCTCAAATACTGGGATACTCGACAACCAAACCCGGCGCTTCAGGTGCAGTTACCGGAGCGCTGCTACGCCTTGGACGTCACACATCCTTTGCTCGTCGTCGGTTGCGCGGAGAGACAGATTCAGGTGTTCAACCTCAACAATCCGCAGACGCCGTACAAGCAGTTGCTGTCGCCGCTCAAGTATCAGACGCGATGCGTGGCGACGTTCCCCGATCGATCCGGGTATCTCGTCGGTTCCATCGAGGGACGAGTCGCGGTGCAACACGTCGAAGACAATTTGCAGAGCAAGAACTTTACGTTCAAGTGTCACAGAGACGGAACGCAAGACATTTACGCCGTCAACTCGATTTCGTTCCACCCGACGTTTGGAACCTTTGTCACCGCCGGCGCGGATGGCAACTACAACTTTTGGGACAAGGATAGCAAACAACGTCTGAAGAACATGACCAAGTGCTCGGCTCCCATCTCGTGCGGCTCGTTCAACCGCGACGGTACGATTTACGCCTACGCCGTGTCGTACGATTGGAGCAAGGGCGGCGACAACGCGTTGGCGAGTACGCCAAACAACATCTACTTGCACGCCGTGAACGAGACTGAAGTGAAGCCGCGTCAACCGAAGACGATGGGACGCCGCTAGAGAGAGACGAAACGCGGAGTCGTCGGTAGAAAATATATATAGCGTACATATTAGGTTTTGTAATTCTCGACAACGTCGCCATCTAAATTTTTAAACACACTCATCGTTCATTTGTAAAGCGTCGCCGATTCTAATCGAGACGCGTCGAAGAGTTTTTCATTCTCGCGCCATTTCACTCTACGCGCGAGTCGTTCAAGGAAGCCTCGTCAACAGTGGCTTTGTCGCGGGATCGAGTCCGTACGCTTCATCAATCGCTCGCTCCGTGCGCGCCAGAACCGCGCCGAACGCGCACGCCTCGATGACGATGTGCTTCAACTGGTGCACGTGCACGGAAAATCTATCATCTGGCGTCCCGTCGCTCGATCGACTTGGTTTCCTTCGAAATCCTCCCAAACTCGTCATCCCGCGACTGCAATCGCCGTTGAAGAGATTCGACACGTGCAACTGCAACACTTCCGCCGCTTCCACCGACGCGATGCGCGCGGCGTGCGCGCGCGCCGACGGTCCCATCGCGTCGATGTACTCCTTGAGCGACACCATTCCTCTCTGAATCTGTATCCCTCCCCGCACGCGAAGCGGTATCGACGCCTCGTATCCCGCCGCGCGAACGCCCGCGCCCGCGCGCGTCGATCCCTCCATCGCGCGCAGATTGCTTCGAAGAACGCCGTACCTTGCCAGACGTCCCGGGTAGGCTACTTTTTCCAGACGCACGACGTCGACGTTTGTCGACACGTAATGTTCGAGTTCCAATCGTCGTTCGCTCGCCTGTAAAAAGTATCCAAACGACGCACACTTGGTGTACACATCCGCGAGCGCGTTTGACGTCATCTCGTGCGTCGCCCCGACGCGTCGCGAGTGTTTCGACACGTTTTCCACGACGCGAAGCACGAGATTAATCATAAACTCATCCGACCCCTCGGGTAAAACGCGTTGCAACTCTTGACACCGACGCATGAGACTCAGACGTCCACGCCTCGAGTCGACGACATCGACGACGACGTCACCACCACCATTCCCACCAGTCTCTCGACACGTCCCGTCCTCGCTCGCCGCCATCGCCGCATCGCTCGCCTCGAGCACCTCTCGCGCCGCGCGCAGGTACACGACGTCCTCCACCTCCATGCGCGTCAACGCCGCCCGTCCGACGACGCAATCTCTATCGCACGCCTCGCTCTCCGTCCCGCTCCCCGCCGTGAATCCATCCTCCACGAGCGCACGAAGCGTCTCCGACGACGCCTTTTCGAACGCATCCCACCCGTCTCTCGCCAACACCGCCGCCAACGCGACTCCCGTCGCCGTTCGACACGCCACGCGTCCCGCCGCCGGCGTCTCGCCGGCGCCCGCCGCCGTCTCTTCCGCGTCGCCTCGCCTCGACGCGTACGACGACGACGACGACGACGACGATCCACCGTCACGAGATGTCTCTCGCCTCGCCCGCGTTCGCGTTCGCGTTCGCGTCACGTCACGCATCGTCGTCCGACGCTTCGCCCTCGTGATCCTCTCCCCACCGGCCCACCGCCGACACGTCGACGCCGTCGTCGTCGTCCACCCCCTCGACGCCTCCATCGCCTTCGTCGCCCCTCGCCTCGCGTCCTCGCGCGCTCGATCGAGCGTCGACGAATTCGAATGCACGTATATATCCCACGCGCGTCGTCCACCGCGCGCACCTCCGCGCGCGTCGCGTCGCTCGCGGTCGATTCGCGGTCGATTCCTCGATCCCCCGTCTCGCGTCTAACCACCGCGACGGAGGAGACGAATTCGATGATTGGATCGGACGGCGTGCGCGTGCGATCGATCGATCGGCGCGTGCGTGACGACGACGACGGGGATGAGAAAAAAAGGACGTCCGTCTCGCGCGTCGCGAAACGACGTCTCGTCTCGCGTCGCGTCGTCGTCGACGTCGGGGATTCCCGCCGAATCGCCCAATCGCCGCCGATCGATCGATGGACGCGGCGCTCGAAAAAGTGTCGAGGGGGTGAGGAGGGGACTGTTTGGGGATGTGGGACTCGTGAGGGTGAGTCGTGATTGGTGAAGGAGTCCCTCTTTGGACGCGCGACGGGTCGTGGGCGGTGGGTCGTGGGCGGTGGGTCGTGGGGCGGGAGACGACGACGACGACGACGACGACGACGACGGTGATGACGTCGGTGACGTCGCTGACGTCGGTGACGCGCGGGGAGACGCGGACGACGCGATGGGGCGGTGGACGCGGGAAGACGATGAAGATGAAGAAGACGACGATGACGGTGCGGACGGGGGCGACGACGATGGGGGCGAGCGATGGGGCCGAAGATGACGGTGCGGACGTGGGGAGGCGACGGGCGATGGCGGCGGTCGTGGGCGTCGCGTCGGCGGTGGCGACGGCGAGGGCGAGCGGGGGGGCGCGCGCGGCGACGGGAGTGTTGGAGTTGACGCCGGAGAACTTTGAGCGCGAGGTGACGAAAAACGCGGGGGCGGTGTTCGTGGAATTTTACGCGCCGTGGTGTCCGTATTGCAAACGATTGGAACCCATTTGGAATGAACTGCCGAGTAAGCTCGAGGAGGTGGGGTCGAAGACGCGCGTGGCGAGGATGAATGTGGACACGTACACGGAGTACGCGAGCGCGTACGCCGTCACTGGATTCCCGACGCTCATGCTGTTCGAAAACGGTCGACCCGTGGGGGCGAAGACGGGATTGGTGGACATGAAGATGGCGATGCGGTACGCGGGGGTGCAGGATGAGGGAATCTTGGCGCAGTTTGCGCCGGAGAAGAAGCTGGATAAAGTCTTGTCGGGGGCGCAAATCGAGTACGTGCAGGGACAGGTGGGCGCCGTTCGCAAAGAGTTGGCGGGGATCGAGGATGTAGATTCGCGCGCGCGCGCGCTCGAGGCTTTGCAACAGATCGAGTCGATCGTGGGCGTGCGCACGCTTTGATTTTATGTGTTCTAGTGATTTCAATTTAACGCTCGCTATTTATAATAAACTACCCGCGCGACGATCGTTTCCTCGTCACGACTCGCAACAGAGACAACAAAGCCGCGGGAGTGACGCCAGAGATCCTACTCGCTCGCGCGAACGTCGTCGGGCGAACGGATTCTAATTTTTCTCGGTCTTCATCCGACAGATTGTCGATCTGAGAGTAATCGAAGGATTCCGGAATCGCGAGCTCCTCTTCTCTCCGCATGTCGTCGATGTCCTGCGCCTGGCGCTCTATGTACGGTCTGTAGTACGCCTCGATCGCCGCGCACTCAAACGCGCTTCGATCTTCCTTGTTCACCGCGTGAAGGGTCTGAACGTTCGGATCAGACGTTCCCAGAACCTCGGTGACGACTCGCAAAATCTTTTCAATTTCCCAACCTTGCGCCAACATGTTCGACGCGCTCAGATATCTTCCGTGTTTCGCGATGGGCAAATCGGGCGCGAAAGACTGCCAACGTGACGGCAGGAGCGATATGTTATCTAACGCCTCGCCGGCTTTGCCCACGAGCGCGCGGCGACGCGAGGCCGCTCGAGCGCGATCCGCAGAGACGAGGCCGGCGCTCTCGCCGAGTTCGGTGAGTCTCAAATCTGCGTTGTCCGAACGAATGCTCAATCGATACTCCACGCGAGAGCTGAACATGCGATACGGTTCACTCGTGCCTCTGCTCGTCAAATCGTCTGCGAGAACGCCGAGGTAACTCGAATATCTCGGAACGATGAAGGAATCATCGGTGCCGACGCTCGCGGCGTTTGCTCCCGCGACGATTCCTTGCGCGGCCGCTTCTTCGTACCCCGTTGTGCCGTTTATTTGACCGGCGAGGAAGAGACCTTGGATGCGTTTCGTCTCCAGAGTGATTCGCAACTCGCGCGGATCGACGTAATCGTACTCTACTCCGTATCCTGGGCTGAGTATTTTAGCGTTTTCCAAGCCCGGAATCGTGCGCACCATTTCCGTCTGCAGTTCTGGCTCCAAGTTATTCGTGATCCCGTTAGGGTACACGACGTCTGTGTTGAGACCCTCGGGTTCGAGCCACACTCGATGATTTCGACCCGGAAATCTTTTCACCTTGGACTCTATGGATGGACAATATCGAGGCGTCGTCGGCGAGTCGACGTCGTCGAGTTCGTACTTTGACTTGGGCGCCGCTTGAATGTACTTTTCAGTCTCTGGAGTCGTGTAAGTGCTGTGACACATGATTTGGCGCGCACTGGGCACCCATTTCTCGGCATCGACGGAACGACTCGCCGTCGTGAACGTGAAAGGAACCGCCACGCCGTCCCCCGGTTGAGGCGCGCAAGACGACCAATCGATCGTCGTACCGTCCAATCTCGGCGGCGTGCCCGTCTTCATCCGTCCCATGCCGAACCCAGCGCCGTATAGGGTTTTTGCCAAGCTATGCGCGGCCTGGCCGGCTTTCAAATCAGCCTGCTCCGTCGTGTCGTTGGCTAAACGTCCAGCGGCGACGCGTCTCGAGCCGATATGAAGGACGCCATTGAGAAAAGTACCAGTCGTGATCACGACCGCCTTCGTACGCAGGGTCCGACCGTCATCTAAAACAACGCCTTTCACCGCACCACTCGTCCCATCACCGGCGCTCGTCAAGTCCAAATCCACCACCGCCCCGTCCACGACATCCAAGCCGCCGACGCCGCTCACCAACCGCTGCACCTCCGCCTTGTATAAATTTCGATCCATCTGCGCGCGCAATCCGCGCACGGCCGGTCCTTTGCTCGAATTCAACATTCTAAACTGTATCCCACCCTCGTCCGCGGCGCGCGCCATCAACCCGTCCAACGCGTCCACCTCTCGCACGAGAGTTCCTTTGCCCAAGCCGCCGATGGATGGGTTACAGCTCATCTCCCCGATTGTCTTGTGCGGATTCGGCGTCACCAGGGCGGTGCGCGCGCCTCGCCTCGCCGCCGCCGCCGCCGCTTCCGTCCCAGCGTGGCCTCCACCGACGACGACGACGTCGAAATCCACCGACGACGCGTCGGTGGAAAAGAGCGCGAAGAGCCGCACGGCGGTCGGGGCGCGCGACGTCGACTCCGACGTCGACGGCACCGCCTGCCTGAGCGAACGCGCGAACGCGCCGCGCATGACGCGCGCGTTCGATCGGATCGCGCGCGCGCCGAGTTTTGACGAGGGCTCTGAACGGTTGACGCGCGCGGCGCCGGTTCACAATATCAAAGTGCTTTTGTATAAAAAGTAATAGGAAGACGCTGCGCGAGTCGATCGACGACTAAACGTCGCGATTTACGCACCCGGGCGCTTGGAGGCCTTGATGCCCGCGATGGCGGCGGCGTAGTCCGGAGAGTTGAACACGGCGCTGCCCGCGACGAGCGCGTTGGCGCCCGCCTCGATGACCTTGTACGCGTTCGCCGGGGAGACGCCACCGTCGACTTCGATCCACGGGTTCACGCCCTTGGCGTCGCACATGGCCTTGATCTTCGCGATCTTTTCGACTTGGGACTCGATGAAGGATTGACCGCCGAAGCCCGGGTTGACAGACATGACGAGGATCAAGTCGACCTCTTCGAGGATGTAGTCGAGCACGCTCACCGGCGTCGCCGGGTTGAGCACGACGCCAGCCTTGCAACCGAGATCCTTAATTTGGTTGATCGTGCGGTGCAAGTGAATCGTCGCCGCACCTTCGGCGTGCACGGAGATGATATCCGCACCAGCCTTGGCAAAGTCCGCCACGCGAAGCTCCGGCTCGACGATCATCAAGTGGCAGTCGAGCGGCTTGTCCGTCACCGGGCGAATCGCGTCGACGACCAACGGACCGATGGTGATGTTCGGCACGAATCGACCGTCCATGACGTCGACGTGCACCCACTCCGCACCAGCCTTATCGATCGCCTGGATCTCTTCACCGAGCTTGGCAAAGTTGGCCGAGAGGATGGACGGGCTCACGATGATGGAGTTCTTGTCGCACAGGTCCACCGGGTTGGCGCTCGCGCGCGCGGCGGTGGCGCGGCGCGAGACCGTCGCGCGCGGCTTCGCGGCGACGGTGAGCGCGGTCGTGGATCCGAGGAACGCGGACATGGCGAGACGGACGTATTGTGCGACTGGGAGGGACGACGCGGACGAGGGCGGGGACGACGACGACCCTGGACCGACCGGACGGCTTTTAGGTTCGTCGCGCGCATGTCTCGTACTTTATCCTGTACGCGAGTGTTTCTGTACGTATCGAGTGTCCGACACTATAGAGATGCAAAAAAGGCCCCACCCCCGCCTCACGGGTGTCTACCTCGATGGCGCACGCGTACCCTCGAGTACGTCCTTATCCGACCGATCGTTGAACTGTACATAAAAAAGAACGCGCGTCCACGCGTCCGACGGAAGGGCGCCTCCCGATCGATCGATCGACGCATCGATCGATCGGTCGATTCATCGATCGATGCATTCGATTCATCGATCGATGCATTCGATTCATCGATCGACGCCTCGCCTCCCCTCCCCTCGCCTCGCCCGCGCGTGTTCGCTCGACGTCACACGAGAGCCGCCGTTCGCCATGTTCGCGATGTCGGCCTCCGCCGCGATGAGCGGACGATGCTTGAAGGTGCGCGATGCGATGCGATGCGATGCGATGCGATGCGCGTCGGGGTCGGCGTCGGTGGACGCCGCGCGCGCGAACGCGGCGCGACGGATGGAGGCGACCCGCCGCGGCGGACGCGCGCGCGCGATGGGGGTGGGTGGATGGTGACGATGTGGCGCGGATGGAGGTGGACGCGGGCGGTGCGATGCGCCAGGTGTGATTGGAAAGAAATCGTGTCGTCGTTTGGTCGTGCTCGCGCGCGAGGAGGCGTCGCGAGAGGCGTGGGAACGCGCGCGATGATGCGTGGGCATGGGGGCGAAACCCTGAAAGAGGAGGAGGCTGTCAGAAGAAGACAAAAAAAAGAAGAAGAAGAAGAGAGGGATGGAAGGACTGACGAATGCGATGGTGTGTGAACGCACGCGCAAATGAATAGGTTTCTGTTGCGAGCGCTCGCACGCAAAAGCGCGCGTCTGTGGTCGTTCGCGCTGAAGGCGACGCCGCGGCGGCGGATGAATTCACGGGTCTCAAGCCGACCTCGGTGAAGGACTTCAAGGATTTGTCCAACGAGCAAATTTTGGAGGAGGTGACGAAGAGTAAGAAGATGTTGTTCCAATTGCGCATGCGTCAAAGCACTCGCAAGGAGTTCAAGCCGAACCACTTCGGTATCTTGAAGACCAAGGTTGCGCAGTTGTACACGGTCAAGCGCGAGCGCGAGATTGCAGAGGGCGTCAACAAGCGCGACTCTCGCGAGATGAAGTTCAAGGAGCGTGCGGGCAACATTTACCTTTGATTGGTTTAATGGCTTAAACAACGATAGCGAACGATTAATTTTTAGTAGTAATGCAAAAAAAAGCAAAGCAATTGCGTTGAACATACGTAGAGACTCGACGCGACGCGTTGGCAGGGCCTGGACGCGATGATTCGGAGCGTACGCGCAAGATGTTACATGCCTATTATACGACAGCGAGCCGTGCGAAACTAATGCGGGATCAAATTAATCGTGTCGCGAAGGATGAGTGACGCCCCCGAGACGAACAAAAACAACACACCCGCGCCCGTGATGCCCTGTTCAATCTCGACTGGAATCTTCTTACCGCCCCGCAACGCCTCGATGACAATGAAGAGTAAAAAGCCTCCATCCAAGGCGGGTAACGGAAGCAAGTTCACGATGGCGAGGTTGATGTTGATGATAGCGGCAAATTGGTAGAGACCGCTGACGTCGTTGCGCATCACCTCGGCGCCGGTGGCGACGATGGCAATCGGACCGCTCACTTGCTCCTTGTTCTCGTTAAAGTTGAAGAACAACCCCGCGAGACTGTTCCACACGAGCGCCGTGAGTCGAGAGAACTCTTTGCCGGATAAGAAAACGGCTTCGAAAGGATTGCTGGCGATGTGTTTCGCCACGCTCGAGTTCGATGCGAGCTTGACGCCCACCTTGCCGTCGCCTCCCGGACCGGCGCTCGGTCGCACCTCCACCACCTTCACCTCGGGAGCGCCGTCCGCATCGAGGTGCATGAGCTCAAACTTGACGAGCTTATCCGGACATTTTTTCACCGCATTCACCAATTTAATCACCGATTCACTCTTCGCCGGCAACGTGTCGCCATCCACGGATAATATGATGTCGCCGACTTCGATACCCGCCTCCTTCGCCACCGACCCGTTCGTGAACGCCTTGACGACGACTCCCGGCTCGTACGTTTGCTCGGCGAATCCAATCGTCGTCACTTGGTTGTATAAAATCCCGAAAGCGAAGATGACGTTCGCGATGATGCCCGCGGACACGACCAAGGCGCGGTCGCCGGTGGGCCTGTTGCGCAACAAATCCGGGTCGTCCTCCGGGTACGGACAATCCTCGTCGTCATCCGGAAACGCCACGTACCCCCCGAGCGGGATCGCTTTCAGACTATACTCAACCTCCGGTCCGCGATAGCTGAACAGATTAGGCCCGAACCCGACCGCGAACTGATTCACGTGTATCCCCTGCGCCCGCGCCGCGAAAAAGTGCCCGCACTCGTGCACGGTGATGATCACCGCCAACACCCCGATCGCCGTGAGCACGCTCTCGGGACCTTGCAGATCTATCCCCAGAGCGCTCCCTAACCCGTAACACGTCACCGACCCCCCCGCGAGCGTCCCGACCGCCCCGACGAACGATGACCCTTCCGCCTCCTTCGCCTCTTCCGCCCTCTCGAGCGTCGTCGCGCCTCGCGTCTCCGCCCTCGCCTCCGTCTCGTCCTCGTCCACCCACCGCTCGATCGACGACGACGACGACGACGACGACATCATCATCGTCTCGCGTCCGCGCCCATCGTTCACCACCGCCCTCGTCGCCGCCACCGCCCATCCCCTCGCCGCGCCCGTCGTCCGCATCATCGGTCCCATCGCGCGCGTCCTCGTCATCGTCCTCGTCATCGTCCTCGTCCTCCCCGCGTCCTCGCGACCGCGCGCGAGGACGAACGACGCCCCGCGCCACGCGCGCGTCGACGCCATCACCGTCGTCCCCATCGTCCGTCGTCGTCCACTCTCGTTCGTCCGCACCCGGCACCGAGAGGAATCTTTCAATCACTCGATCGTTCGTTCGTGCACGATCGATCGATCGATCGATCGATCGTCTATCCCTATCACGCATCCATAGTGGAGTATACCTTGAGTCACACACCACCACGACCCCCACCCACGCACGACGTCGATGGAGCACGCGTCCATCGTCGTACGTACAATCTATGAAAGCCTCGTAAAGCCTCGTGTACGTACTCGTCATACGTACACTGGGACGCGTCGACCGATCACGACCGGTACGTCACGACTCGGACGACGCGCCCCGTCGACCGTCGTCGTCGCGCTCGGCACCACTTCGAAGTCCGAGGCGACGACGACGACGACGACGCGAGGGGGGGAGACGAGGGGCGAACTCGCGCGCGAACCGTCCGTCCGTCGGTCCGTCGGTCGTCGTCGTCGTCGGATTCGGATTCGGATTCGGATTCGAATCGGATTCGTCATCCATCGACCCGTTCGTCGGTCGGTCGGTCGACGTGTCAACGACCGGATTGGATTTCGAATCGAATCTGTCGGTGCGCGGGGGCGCGAGCGCGCGCACGGGGGGTGGTGAGCGCGTACCGGGGTGTGCGTGAGGCGTGGACGGAGGGTGTGCGTGGACGCGGGATTCCGTCGGAGGAGGCGCGCGGAGGCGCGATGGCGCCGACGTCGTGGTTGACGAGGGGGACGCGCGAACGCGCGGACGCCCGGGCGGCGCCGCGTCGACGAGACGACGAGACGACGACGAGGCGAGCGATGGTCGGTGGACGATGGACGCTGGGAGGAAAGTTAGGGAGAGGGTCGTTCGCGACCGTGTGGCGAGGGACGTGCGCGAAGACTGGGGTGGAGGTGGCGGTGAAGGAGATCGATTGCGAGCGGTTGAGTAAAAAGCTGCGGGAGAGTCTCAAGTTGGAGGTGGAGGTGATGCGAAAGATGCGAGACGATCACATTTTGAGGTTCATCGACATGGAGACGTCGAAGGATACGGTGTACATCGTGTTGGAGTACTGCGGAGGGGGGGATCTGAGTCAGTTCATCAAGAGACGCGGACGCGTGGACGAGAGCGCGGCGAAGCGATTCATGCGGCAACTCGCGAGAGGTTTGCGGGCGATGCGCAAGGCGCAGCTCGTGCATCGTGACTTGAAACCGCAAAATTTACTCCTGACGTCGGACGATTTGAACGCGGAACTGAAGATTGCTGATTTTGGGTTCGCGAGATACATCAGAGAGAGCGAAGGCATGGCGGACACGGTGTGCGGAAGTCCCCTGTACATGGCTCCCGAAGTTTTAAACTACCAAAAATACGACGCCAAGGCTGATTTATGGAGCGTGGGCGCCATCTTATTCGAAATGCTCGTGGGCACGGTGCCGTTCACGGGCCAAAATCAAGTGCAGCTGTTGCGAAACATTCAAAAGACGGAGTTCAAAATTCCCATGCACATCGCTCGAGAGTTGTCGCCAGAGTGCATCGCGTTGCTTCGAGGCTTGCTTCATCGCGACGCGAAGGATCGAATCTCGTTTGAAGAGTTTTTCAATCATCCGTTCTTAAAAGCGGACATCGGAGTCGGGATTCCGACGATGACGCGGGGTAATCCGAACTCGACAAAGTCTCCGAGCGGTTGCAGCGACGACAGCGAGACGATGCCGTTCGACATGGACGTCGAAGGGAGCCCGTCGCCGACGTCCACGCGGCTCGCGGATGGGGTTCAAAGCGAAAAGATGTGGCACGAACACGAACGACGACGAGAAACGAGTCGTCCCTCGCCGATATCCAGCGCACGAGCCGATGCGAGTGAAAAGATGAACATCGGCGCGGATTACGTGCTCGTCTCGTCGCCGGGCGCGAGCACTCCGAGAACGGCGTCGCGGCCGCCGTCTCTCGGATCTTCTCCCTTGTCCCGAATGTCTCTCAGTCCGAGCGATGGTGTCGGTGGGACTTTCGGTGGTCGCGCGCGTCTGTCAAGAGGCACGTCTCCTTCGAGCCAACCGATGACACTCGTGGGAAGAGGCCAAGCGCAGTCGCAAGTCTCGCACCTCGGCGTGCGCGTCGGCGTGCTGGAGAAGGCCGCCGCCGTATTGCGCGATACATCGATGGAACACTGGACCGAGGGTGGGAAACTCGAAGCCCTCTCGTTAGCCTTGGTGTCGTTGGCGGCGTTGCGTTCGGCGCACAGATTCGCGTCTGACATCCTCGCGGTTGAACAAAACGGAACGAGTACCAGTACGTCTTCAGGAAACAGCTCACCGAGCGGCGGGAGCTCGATGGCCGTGAGCGCGAAAAGAGCAACCGTGCGGATTAAGGAAGCGTTCCAAGCCGCCCACACCCGCGCTGAAAAAGCGGCGGAGGCGTGCCGAGCGTCCGGCTTTGACTCCGAGGCGGCCCTTCCGGATGGCATGGAGCTCGTCTACCAAAAAATCTGCAAGCTCGCAAAGGACGGTGTTCGAGAGGAACTCGCCGAGAACAAACAAGTCGCGCTTGACATTTACGGTCGAGCGCAAACTTTGTTACAATTTCTCATCGGCGAGGGACCGGGATTACACGTCCAACCTCCGCTCGTCATCGACGGCAGCGCCCACGCGCGTCTCTCGCAGCTCTCCGCCACTCTTGCGTCGAGACAGAGTTCGCTCAGTCGTCGACAGCGAATGTAAAAGTGCACAATGTACAACACGAAACGACTTAAATCACTTATCTCTACTATTGCTTACTGCCGCATCAGATGATGTAAAAAAAACCAATTTGTTGTAACGCCGCCTCCCGCCCCGAGGCGCCCCGCCTGAGAGAGACCAGACGGATGGAGACGCGCATCACCCGACGTCACACTCCATCGAGCGTGCGTCGCCCGAGCCGTGCGACGCGACCGAACGCGCGTGAGAGACTCGACCGCGCGCACACGCCCGCGCGCGTCGCGCACATCGCGTCGAGGACGCGCTCAACGCCGGCGAACTCGCCGCCGCCGCCGCTATGAAGTTCGACGTGAACGTTCTGCGATACCTCGATAAGGACGCGTGGCGCGTCCTGGTGGCGACGGAGATGGGGATGAAGAATCATGAGATCGTTCCTGTGCAGCTCATCAACGCCATCGCCGGATTGAAGCGTGGCGGTGGCTTTAAACACATCAAAGAGCTCCTCAAGCACAAGTTGGTGCACCACGAAAACCGAGAATATGATGGCTATCGATTGACGCCGCTCGGATATGATTTCTTAGCGCTCAAGGCGTTCGTCAATCGTGGGTCCGTGACCGGGGTGGGGAGAAAGATCGGGGTCGGGAAGGAGTCGGACGTGTACGAAGTCATCGACGGGGAGGGCAGACAGATGGCGCTCAAGTTGCATCGACTCGGACGCACGTCGTTCAGAGACGTCAAGAGTAAGAGAGATTACCTCGGTAAGCGCACGCAGTACAATTGGTTATATTTGTCTCGACTCGCAGCGATGAAGGAGTATCAGTTCATGGTGGCTCTGCACGAGTACGGGTTCCCGGTGCCCGAGCCGATTGACGCCAACAGACACGCCGTTCTAATGTCCATCGTTCGAGGTAAACCTTTGCGACAGATTCACAAGCCAGAGAACACGAGTGAAGTGTACCGAGAGTGTATGCAAAACATCTGCAAACTGGCGCGACACGGCCTGGTGCACTGTGATTACAACGAATTCAACTTGATGTTGAATCATAAAAACAAGCTAGTCATCATCGATTTTCCACAGATGATTTCAATTAATCACACGAACGCGGAGGATTTCTTCTGGCGAGACGTCAAATGTTTACACAAGTTCTTTCTTCGTCACTGGGATTATCGCGCTGAAGAAGATCCCATGGGCGAGCCGGATCCCGACTTTAAAGCTCTGGTGGCGGAGGCGAAACCAAACGAAGCCATCGACGTGCAGCTCCGCGCGAGTGGCTTCACGAAGAAGCAAGTCAAGGAGCTCGAAGAGTACACTAGTCAAATGTTTGAAGATGGTCGTTCAGAGAGTTCTGAACGTGACTTAGACTTGGTGAGCGACGATGAAGACTCTGAAGCAGAGGAAGTGGAAGAGGAGGTCGAGGTTGCGGCTTCGTCCGACGCGTACAACTTGGATCTCAACGAGGACGAAATCGCGGAGCTCGCCGCACAAGTTAAAGCCACCATGCTCGAGGAGGACGGTATCAATGAGCGTGGTACGTACGACAAAGAGGTCGTTCCCATGCAGCAATTCAATCATCGCTCATTGGAGGAACCTTCAGTCACGGACTCTGACGAAAGCGCCGATAAGTGCCGAGCTCCGCAGTCACCGAGCGTGGCTCCCAGCAAGGCTGAGTTGAGGAAGGAGCGCAAGGCGGCAAAGAAAAAACTCGCTTTAGAAACGGCGTCGATGATCTCCGTGGATCCCGCCGGCGCTGCCGAAGCGATCAGACAACGTTTAAAGTTGGAGAAGCAACGTAAGAATTCTCGACACAGCAATTTTGGTGCTCCAAAGGTGAATCACTCGAAGGAGAAGCACGGTCGCGGTCACAAGGAGAAGCTTTCAAAATCGGTAGATCCATTTTGGGGATGATTGTGTATTCATCAATAGGTTTTTAGCTAATCACTCTGACCCCGCCTTCCACCTGAGGTAACCGTTCATGTACTCATCGAGAGCCCCGTTCAGAACTTTGTTCGCGTCGCTCGACTCAACTCCCGTTCGGACGTCTTTAACCATTTTGTACGGGTGGAGAACGTAATTACGAATTTGCTGGCCCCATTCAGCCTTGACGATATCTCCTCTAAGCTCTGCGATGTCCGCGACTCTCGCTTCTTCGGCGAGAGCTGTGAGTTTCGCTTTGATTCGCAACATTGCCGCTTGTCTATTCATTTGTTGCGTGCGGTGCTCTTCGGCCTTGACGGTGATCCCGGTCGGAATGTGTTTGATTCTGACCGCAGTTTCCACTTTATTCACATTCTGCCCACCCGCTCCGCCCGAACGCATGGTGGAGATTTCCAAGTCACTATCGGGCACTTTCACTTCGTCCTCCATGTCCTCCTCAAAGAGCGGAATGACGTCCACAGCGGCAAAGCTGGTTTGTCTCGCGGCGTCTTTATTGAAAGGACTCTGTCTCACGAGTCTGTGCGTCCCTTTTTCCGCACTCAGGTATCCGTACGCGTACCTACCCTCCACCTCGAGAGTCGCCGTCTTCAAACCGCCGCCCTCCCCCTCTAATCGCTCCATGACGCGAACGACGAAACCTCTCTTTTCACACCAATTAATGTACATTCTCTCCAACATCTCCGTCCAATCTTGAGCGTCCAATCCCCCCGCACCTGCGTAGATGGACACGACGGCGCCGAAAGCGTCGTATTTCCCTCCTAACAACCGTCGCAGTTCCCACGCATCCAACGCCTTGTCCAACGCCTCCACGCTCGCCATCGCCTCCGCCAACATCTCTTCCATTTCGCTCTCGACGTCTCCGCTCTCGGCGAGCTCCAAAGCCGTCTTCGCATCGTCCACGTGCGTTTCAAAGTTGCTCGCCGCCTGCAGTTCCTCCTTCACGCTCCCCAACTCCGCCATGAGCGCCTTCGCCCGTCGCACGTCGTCCCACAGATCGCTCGCCGCGCTCGCCTCGTCCAACGTCTTAAACTTTTCTCGCAACCCTCGCACGTCGGCGATCTCCAGCGCGGCGTCCACGCGCGTCTCGAGCTCGCCCAGTCGACGCCTGACGACGCCCACCGTCTCAAACTCGTTCGCGCTCGCCGCCGCGCGTCCGACGAAGAGACCCCGCGACGACGACGACGACGACGACGACGACGACGACCGTCGCCAGCTCGCCTCGGACGTTCGCGCGAGCGCGCCTCGAACCGCGCGCGGCACACCGCGCAGCATTCCCACCGACCGAGACGAAGTGACGCCACTCACCCGCGCTCCCGCGCGCGCGACCGCGTCTGGGCGCATGTTCGGTCGCGCTCGCTCGCAATCGACGTCACCGCTCACGCCGAACGCGACCGCGCGCGCGAGTTCCCCGGCGACGCTCGACCTCGACGCCCTCGTGTCCCGCGCGTCCAATTGCCTCGCGGACGCATCCTCGTCGACGACAGGGACCGATGACGACGACGGGGCGCGCTTCGCCGGCATCAACGAGGCGCGTCGGTTGATCGAGACGATACGCGCGCTCTCGCGCGATGCGACGATGCCGACGTCGAAACGAGAGGCGGCGACGGCGGCGCTGGGAATGCTGGAGGAGATGGCGAACGACGCGGTGGAGCGCGCGGCGCGGGGACGGTTTCGTCGCGTCGTCGAGACGCCGGAGACGCCGATGACCCCGGCGAGCGGTGGATTGGATTTATTCAGTGGATTGACGCTCGCGGACGCGCCGTCGGTGTCGACGTCGTCGCCGAGCGAATTGTTCGCGCTCGACGCCGACGCGCCGACGCCGACGCCCGATAGTTCCTGGCGACGGGAAAAACCGAAAAGGCTTGGATACGGACGGCGCGGCGAGGAGGACGACGGGACGCGCGCGATGACACCGATGGCGTCGTTATCGTCGTTGATGCCGTCTCCGTCGTCCATCGCGCCGACGATGGTTGAGACGGAACCGCCGTCGCCGCCGCCGTCGATTTTCGAAGAGGCGGCGCTCGTCGCGTCGGCGGCGACGGAGACATTTGAGTTCGACCGCGTCGCGCCCTCCTCGCCCGCGAGCGACGACGCGGTCGCGTTGACCCCCGTCGTCGGTGGCGGAGGCGGCGACGACGACGATCGCGTCGAATTCGAACGATTGATGCGCGCGTGCGACGTGAGGTTCAAGCCGGCCAAGCTCGCGTTCGAGTCCGCCGAGGCGAGACGCGAGGCGGCGCTTCTCAAGCGGCGGCGGCTCGCCGCGGAGTGCGCGCGATTGATCGGCGCGATGAACGATTTGAAGAGAGACCAAGAGCGTGCGATCGGTGAGGACGATTACGAAGCCGCGGGAAGGCTTGAAGAATCGATCGAGGGTGCGAAAGAGACGCTCGACGCGACGGAGACGCGCCTTCGAGACGTCGAACACGATTTCGTCGCCGCCGTCGAAGAGGCGATTCGAGCGAAGAAGACGTGGATCGACGCGCATCGAGAGAGCGTGTCCGACGTGACGTCGTTCTGTGAGGCCAAGAAGACACGGAGAGACGACGCGAGATCGTTTCGAGAGCGAGATGCTCGCGACGCCGCGGCGCGAAAGGAGGCGCGCAGGGAGGCGCTCGAGCGGGCCAAGGCGGAGGCGGACGCCGAGGCGACGGCGTCGGCGGAGGGCGCGGAGACTCTGCGTCGAGAGAAGGAGGCGTTGGAGGCACCGATTCGTGCGTTGATGGATGAAGTCGCCGCCCTGCGCGCGTCTTTGGAGGCGAAAGAGAGGGAGCTCGAGAAGAAGGAGGCGGAGAGACGACGACTCGCGGACGCCGAGGACGATTCGAGGCGGCGCGTCGAAGAGGCGCGCGCATCCGTGGATGCTGCAGAGAGTGAGTTACGTCGGTTCGACGACGACGACGCGATGAATGAAGAGTCGTCGCGGCGAACGCCCGATGCGAGCGAAGACGCCGCGCAGAGAGTGATCGATGAGGCTGAATCGGCGACAACGCGATTCGCCGAGTCGCTCGAGCGACACCAAAGCGAACTGGAGACGCGCGAGCGTTTACTCGACGACTTATCGACGTTCATCGAGCGTGAGACTTCGGCGCGGGAGGAGATGTGCGAGGCATCATCGGCGTTAGAGCGCGCGAGAGAAGATAAAGCATCCGCCGAAGCCGCCGGAAAACGTCTCTCCGAGCTCGAATCGAGGCTGCAAACGCTCGAGGCGAGCAAAGCCGACGCCGTCTCGCGCAAACGTTTCTCCGACGCTCAAGACGCGGCGACGGAGATCAAAACCGTCCTCGAACAGATCGACGCCGCTCGCGCGTCCACACAGACAGACGTCATCGTCGCCCTCGACGACGCCATCGCCCTCGCGTCTCGCCGTCTCGCCGACGCGCGCGCGGCGGCGGCGAAGGCGCGTCTCGCCAGACTCCGCGCCGAGTCCTCCACCGACACCGCCGACGCCATCGCCCTCGTGCGTCTCCTCCACGGAGACGTCTTAGAAGATTTAGCCGACGACGACGACGCGTCGTAGATCTAGCATGTGATTCGAGCCCGCGCGATTAAAAAGCGCGTCCCTCCGTTCAGTCTCCGGCGTCGACGTCGCGGCCGATTGGTGTCAGACGGAGGATTAAGATGAATGGCGTCAGTACGAGCCGCGAGCGAGCGTCATGCGCGCGGTGGAGCCGATGAGAATGTTTGGACGACGCGCGTCGGCGTCGCGCGCGCTCGTGGGACGCGCGAGCGTGGGCGTGGGAGGAAGACGCGCGGGGGCATCGGTGCGCATCGCGCGCGTTCGGGCAACGGCGCGCGGTGCGGAGTCGCGCGGTGCGAGAGAGGACGACGACGAGGCGCGGCGGCGACGGCGGCGAGAGGGGTTGGCGGAGGGTGTCATGGCCATCATGCTCGGGAAGAAGATCGATGATCGCGGTGAGGAGACGGAGACGCGATCGGCGGTTCGCGCCGGGCGGTTCAAGGCGGCGGTGGGCGCGTGCGTTCTCGCGGGGGCGGTGGGGGGTGGATTCGTCCGGGTCGGACGGATGCCGTCGATACCGGAACCCGCACTCGCGGTGAGCGCGGCGATCGGGGATAGGATAGACGATGCGAAATCGAACGGGACGTACATCGCGCAGCGCGTTTTCGGTTGGCCGCTCTATGGGAAAGTGTTCATCATCATGAGCGCCATGGTACCTCTGGTGCTCGCGGCAGCGAGTCTGTATAGGTCCGTGAGCGGTGAAGAGTGGGGAGAATCCATTGCGAAGACTTTTTATTGGTTAAACGACGTTCCAGGAGCCGACAGTACGGCGGAGGAGAATTGGAAGAGCATCATTGTGGCGCAACTCATCGTCTTCTGCGGTATGTTTACCTTTGCGATTCTCATCGGTGTGGTGTCGGACGAGATCGCTAGTAAAGTCGATGAGGTAAAGACGGGTAACAGCAAGGTGTACGAGAGGAATCACACGGTAATCTTAAACTGGAACAATCAGCTCATTCCGCTGTTGAAGCAAGTGGCTGTGGCGAAGAGTGAGGGCATCGGATTCAAAAAACCCGTGGTGGTGCTGGCCGACAGAGATAAGGAGGAGATGGACGCTGTGATCGAGGATGAGTTGTCGGATAGTCCACCGCTCTCCGTCGTCACTCGTCAAGGGCGCGGTTACAACCCGGAAGATTTGCAGCGCGTCAACGCGTGGGCCGCTGAACGGGTGGTCGTCTTGCATGACGCAGATGAAGAAGATTTGAAAAGCGTCGAGAGCCACAAGGCGTCATCTATCTTAAACTTACGATCGAACGTGAACAACCCCAGTGTGACTGGTCCGAACGTCATCATCCAAGTACCGCAGCGGTTGGCGCGCGACGAAGACTTTGTTCGGCTCGCCGTCGACTTGACTGAAAATTCAGATGTCAATAATGGAAAATGCTGCTTCGTCAATGGTACCTCTGAACTGACAAAACTCAAGGCTTTCTCTATCATGCAACCCGGTGGGTCAAAGGTTTTTGCAGACCTCATGCTACAATCTGCCGAAAGCTCAGAGTTCTACACATACGGGCACAAGTCGCTCGCCGGAAAGACATTTCGAGAGGTGTGGAGGATGTTTAGTCATGGAACAGTGGTTGGGTTGACTGATGATAAAGGTACTATGGTCCTCGGTCCGCGAGATGATGACGTCGTCGGCCCCGAGGGAGAAATTACCGTCATCGCCAACGATCTTCAGACAGTCCGCGCAGACATTGAAAACAGAAAAGGTATGGTTGCTGAAGGCATCATTCCTCCGCCGGGCTCGCAGCACATGACGATGCGTCGATGTCCACTTAAAATGCCGGCTCCTCGCAAAATTTACATGCTTGGATGGAACGATGAAAGCCCGTCTGCACTCTCCGACATGCTCGAGCTAGCGCCTCCAGGCTCGAGCGTCACCATCATATCTGATCGTGATATCGACAAGAGCGCAATCAAGGGCTCCAAGAATTGTTCGGTGAGATTGGAGCACTTAGATGCGATGAAAAGGCTGTCGCTTGAGCGTGCACGCGTGCACAACGCAGACGCTGTCTTGATCATGCCTCCAAGCAACGAAAATGAATCTTCGCGCGACTCTCAAGCCCTCGCCACCATCATGCAAATTGCGCACCTGGCATCCAATTCAAACACTGGCAGAGCTCCGCACATAGTCACTGAACTGTCCAACGAAGTTTCAAAGAGCGTAGCAGAAGATGTGTACGGAAATGTTGGGACGATTGACGTCATTTTGCACGACAATTTGATCGGCGGGGCGCTTCTCCAGGTGTCGGCGAATCTTAAGCTCGCCGGCTTATTCGACTTTCTCCTGGAAAAGGACGGAAAAGAATTATACATGCGTCCGTACGATGAGTTCGTGACGGTAAACGATGCTGAATTACACTGGGGAGTCATTTGCGAACGAGCGCGAGAGCGCGACGAAATCGCCATCGGCGTTATGCGCGCAGACGGAGAACTCAGCGTGTCGCCCAGTAAGGACACCAAATTCCGACTCTACGAGGGCGATCAAGTCATCGTGCTTGCAGAAGAATGGTGGACGTACAAGAGTTTGAAGGTTAAACGTAGATGAAGCGCCAATCTAAGTTTTGTAAAATACAACATGTCACTCCGTCGCTCTACTCCTCGAACTCGCGCGTTCGCCTCTCCGGCAAACCCAACGCGTGTCGCACAAGCGGACTCCTCGCCTGTTTCCTCTCCCCTGCGTTCGTGCGCACGAGTCCAACGCCCACAAGCACCACCCCGGTCGCCACCACGAACGATTTAAAGTGTCTCGGCAGCGCGTTTTCGCTCGCCCTCCTCGCGGCGCGCTCCGCCGGAGTCGCGACCCGCCACGTCCCTCCACCCCCGCCGACGCCGCAATCTCGTAGCAACAGATCTCGCGCGCGCATCACCGCTCGAAACCTCGCCCCGCTCGCCGCGGCGCCGTCCCTCGCGAGATCTGGGTGCGAATCCATCGCGCGCGCTCTCGCCGCGGCTCTGATTCTGTCCCCGCTGTTCTCATCCCCCCGCTCGAGTCCGAGCACGCGCATCGCCTCCTCTCGCGTCGTCGGCAGCGTCGCGCGCGCGTCGTCACCGTCGTCTTCACCCGCGTTCCCGCTCTTCGTCGCCGCCATCCCGCGTCGACCGCGCGCGCGAGCGCGTCGACACTCGCGCGCGCGGTTCTGGGACAAACGGCGCGTGGCGCCGCCGCCGCCGCCACACCGCGTCGACGGCGACGCGAACGACGCCCGTCTCGAGGGCGAGCGCGCGCGAGAACGAAAAAGAAGAGCGGCGCGCGCGCGTCGCGAGGTCGAGCGTGAGTCCGCGCGCGCAGTCGAGGCGAGCGAACGTCGTCAAACATCAATCATGTCGAGCTCGCTTCGGAACGCGGTGAAGCGCAAGACGCATAAGGAGCGCGCGCAGCCGAGCGAGCGTCGGAGGTATGGATTGCTGGAGAAGAAGAAGGATTACGTCCTTCGGGCGAAGGATTTTCACAAGAAGGAGGACGCGCTGAACGCGCTGAAGCGAAAGGCGGCGTACAGGAACCCGGATGAGTTTTACTTCGCCATGCAGCGGGCAAAGACGGAGGAGGGCGTGCATGTGGCGAGGAGCACGGAACAGAATAAGTACACGGAGGAGGAGCTGAGAGTGATGAAGACGCAAGATGTCAAGTACGTGCAGATGAAGGCGGCGATGGAGGAGAAGAGGGTGGAGAAGATGAAGAAGAATTTACACGGCATCGGCGTCCCGGTGAAGCGCAAGCACACCATCTTCGTCGATACAGAGGAAGAGGCGAAGAAATTTAACGCGGCAGAGCATTTTGACACCGCGCCTGAACTAGTGAATCGAACGTTTAATCGTCCGCGACGATCGCAGCTCGAGGACGAGGATGCGGTGGTGGGCGTGCAGGCGGGCGACGGCGCCGAACCGAGCGGCGACGCGGCGTTGAGGCCCACGATTTCCATGAAGAAGCTCGCGCGCATGCAAAAGGGTGCGTACAAGACGTACACGGCGTACGACGAGCGTGCGAAAAAGCTCAAGGATATGAGCGGTGAAATGGCGATGCAGAAGATTATCTCTCACTCAAAGGGGCACAAGGTGAAAATCACAAAGACCAATCCCGACGGCTCCAAGACGTCCTTCTTCAAATGGAAGCAAGAGCGTCAGCGATGAGCGTGCGCTCGCATCGACACGTCGGCACAAAACACAACGTGCGAACGATAGATTTACGATAGCTCTTCCTGTATGTAATATACTCACATGTCAGACAATTGACGCGTTGACGATTTTGATGCGCCGAGGACGCAGTCTCGCACATCCCGAGGCAGACGACATTTGAGCGCCCGTGAACCATGGGCGCGAATCAATCGCGAATTCAAAAACACGGGGAGAACGAGTCGTTCCATGACGCCGTCGCAGGCGCCTCGCTCGACGACGTCGAGACCGCTGCGCGCCGTGAAGACGCATCGAACGCGGCCAAAATGGGACTTGGTCCTGCTCGAGGCAGAAACGGTCTCACCATCGCTCTGAACGGCCTCGGGAACGAAATCAAGCTCTCCAACGGCTCAGGCACGAAGGTCATCTTGAAAGATATCAGCGGAGTCGTCTCTGGGGGTGAGATGGCGGCCATCATGGGGCCTTCCGGGGCAGGTAAAACGAGTCTCTTGGACGTCATTTCCATGAGGAAAACGGAGGGCGTCATTTCAGGTAAAGTTTTGTTCGACGGCGTGCAGCCGTCTCTCGACACCGTAAAAAAGTACACTGCGTACGTACCACAGATTGAGGCATTTTTCGGAGGCGCGACGGTGTATGAGACGATCTTATTCGCGGCGATGATCAAGCTTCCGGGCACGTCGGCTGCCGATGTCGCCAGTAAGATGGAACGAGTCGAGCATGTCATAGATCAAATGAATCTCGATAAGTGTCGAGACACGCTCGTAGGTTCGCACATTATCCGAGGCATTAGCGGTGGGGAATTGAAGAGGCTCGCGGTGGCGTCGTCGCTTTGCGCGTGCAATCCACGCGCGATGTTTCTGGACGAGCCCACAAGCGGACTCGACTCCACCATGGCCGCCGATGTCATAAAGTGTCTCTCTCGTCTTCAGGCCGAAGATGGTCGTACGTTATTAGTCACTATTCATCAACCTAGCATGCACGTGTACCAAAGCTTCAGTAAGCTCATCTTGCTCTCGGGAGGAGAGCTCACGTATTTTGGAAACGCAGGACATCATCCAATGGAATTTTTCGCAACTCAAGGATTCATGTACGAGGCTGGCTTCAACATCACAGAATTTCTCATCGATACCGTATCGCAATCGAGTGAGGCATGCACGAGCTACTACGCAAAGTCTTCTCTATGCAGTGAGAACATCAAAGAGGTTGAGGAAATCGCGATGCTCAAATTACCGATGAACGCTGTCACAATCAATAATGAACCGGGCAAAGACTCGCCGTACGCGCACGGACCACTGACGGAGCTGTGGATCATGATCAAGTTTAAAGACATTCCAAAATGGCGGTATGCCGTGTTTTGGTTCACGAGATGCGGCCTGTACGTGATTCTGGCCGGTTTACTGAGTCTGTTCTTCTATCAACAAGATCGAGCGCCGTCTGGCATCTTAAATTTAAACGGCATCGCGTTCATCGCGTGTATTTTACCGTCGTTCATGGCCCAGGTGCACACAGAGGAGGTGAAAATGGAACGAGAGGTGTACACGCGAGAGTTTCACGATTCGTTTTATCGGCCCGGAAACTACGTCGCTTCGAAGATAATTGCAGAGTTACCGATGACGATGCTCGCGAGCATCGCGTTCAGCGCCATATTATATTGGTGCGTTGGCTTTAATCCGTCTTTCTCAGCTTTTTGTTTCTTCGTCCTGACGAGTTTCATAAACTTTACCATCGCGCAACTCATCGGTTGTACGATTTCGGCTGCTATACGCGGAGAAATCGGACCCGCGGCCGTGCTCCCAATCTTCTCCACACTCAACATGCTCGTCGGTGGATTCTTCATACGAGCGAAAACGATTCACGTCATGTGGAAGTGGCTGTACACCGTGAGCTTCATTCAATGGGTCTGGAGCGCGCTGATGGTGAACGAGTATCAAAGGAAACAGTTTTTCGATCACTGCGACTCGACGACGGGCGGTTTGGACGATTTAGTGGAACAATTATCGCTCCCGGAATCGTCCGTGCAATTACTTCGCATGTTCGTCGCGAATCAGGACGAGTGCGATCCCATCACGGGCGAATCTGTGCTACGAACGTTTTCGCTCGAATCGAGAAACCGCTGGAGCTCGCTCTTGTACGCGTCGCTCTCCGTCCCCGTCTACCTCCTCGCCTTTTATCTGGGCGTATCGCGCGTGCGCCACGAGAAGCGATGACGACGACGACGTCCATTTCGAGAATGTATTCGTACGAGTCACTCATTACAACGGAGCCTTCTATTCACGACGTCATCCAGACGCGTCTCGTCTCCCCTCTCGCCCCCGCGCGCGTAATCATCTTTCCACCCTCTTGTAAGAAATAATCATCAATCAAATCGTTTCACCCTCGACCGCACCACCCACGCGTCCGATCCGAGCGTCTTCCGCCCGCCCCACACCGCGCTTACTTGCGTCGCGGGCAATCACCGCACGCCTTGGCCACCGGTCTCGCCGGGTGCACGCACTTCGCCTTGGCCATGTCGCACACGCGCTGCGCCGCGTCGACGCGTCCGCAGTCGGTGTGCTCATCGTCATCGCGCGCCATCGCGCGCGCGTCCACCGTCACGGACTCCACGCACGGTCGCGGCGCGTTCACACGCGTCACCGCGGAGGCACCACGCGCACCGCTCGCGCGCGCGCGCACCGTCGTCATCATCGTCACCGTCGTCGTCGTCGTCATCGTCATCATCGTCGTCGCGTTCGCGCAAGAGTGCCGCCGACGACGCTTTCGGCCCGATCCAGGGCGACCGTCTCGAGGGGGGACTCTCGACCGATCCTCACTCGTCACCGAGACGACCGACCGGGACCGTTTTTTATTTTTAATGGCTGGTTTTTCCCACGCATTCGCGCGTGTTTTCGTCTAATGATACGCCATACCGAGGAATCGGGGAATCGGACGCGCGGAACCCGCGCGCGCGGCCGACCGACGCGACCTCGCGCGCGTCGCCGCGCGGCCCCGCCTCTTTCAGACGCAGTCGAGCACGATGGCGGCCGAACAAGTGCGTATCGACGCGACGCGATGGATGCGAGACGCGAGGGAGAGCGCGAGGACGCGCGAGGACGCGATCGATGGAGGCGGTGGACGTCGCGAGGGGCGAGGCGACGTCGGATGGGACGGAGGATGGATGAGGCGCGCGGACCCTATGAACCTAGACGCTGACGAGCGAGCATCGCGTTTTCGCGTCCACAGCATGAGAAGGCGTTCCAGAAGCAACTCGGAGTGAACGTTAGGTGCGTACTAGTTTTTTTTGAGCTCGTTTCGCGCGCGCGTCGGTCGCGAGGTGGTTCGCGTCGACGGTCGAGGTGAAGAGATCGTTCGTTCGAGTGGGCGATCGCCACGAGAGAGCCGCCGAGACTGACTCCGATGGTGTTTTCGCGAACGTTAGGTATGCGGGTCAGAAGAAGAAGGCGCCGGGTAAGGGCGGTAACCGATACTACAAGAACATTGGTCTCGGTTTCAAGACCCCGCGTGAGGCGATCGAAGGTACGTACGACGGCTCGCGCGATTTGAACATGACCGGGTTTGGCAGATTTAGGGCTTGGTCATCGCGAAATCGCCGAGTAGCGGCGCGGACACGGAGTGGGCGCTTCGGGGGAAGATGGCGATTGTGAAAACGTGACAAACATACTGACCGGTGACTTGCTTCTCACTCTACAGGCACCTACATCGACAAGAAGTGCCCGTTCACGGGGAACGTGTCCATCCGAGGTCGCATTTTGACCGGCGTTGTCAAGTCCACGAAGATGAACCGCACCATCGTTATGCGCATGGATTACTTGCACTTCATTAAGAAGTACCAGCGTTACGAAAAGCGTCACACGAACATTTCCGCGCACATCTCTCCGTGCTTCCGATGCAACGAAGGCGACAAGGTTGTCGTCGGCCAGTGCCGCCCGTTGTCCAAGACTGTTCGTTTCAACACCCTCAAGGTGATCCCGAGCGGTTCCAAGGCGGGCAAGGCTTTCGTTGCGCACTAAGCGTTTTTAGGGAAGGTTGATGAACGTTTTAGAACGTGATCTTCTTTGAATATTAGCTAAATATCATTAAAACTTGTGTCCCCGACTCACATTGCCACGGCGGCGATGCCCGACTCGATTTGCATCTCGCCCATGCGCACTCGACCGACGCCTTGCTCTCCCCAATTGTTCCACGAGTTGACCATCAACCAGTAGTGCTCACCACCTTCAGTGACTCCCCAGCCGATGAGTTTCGTCGCGTGTTGTCCCAGTCCTCTGGCCGCGTCAGCGGGCACCTTGTACACTCCTTGCTTGTGGTAGTAAAAGTCAGCGTGTACGGGTCCAAATGTCACGGCGACAGAGCCGTAGCGCTGAATCTCTTTTGCGATGCACGGCACGTCTCCTCTCGGACACGTGTACGGCTTTGACTTCGGGTAGACGAACGAAATAGGGGAACCGTTTGCGCACGTGGTCGGACACTTTTGCGGTTTAGTGCCGGGAACCATGCATGGGTGGTTGCAGGAGGGGAACTCGTAGGGTAAGCACGCCTGTGTGTCGATCATTCCACCGTACGGAATACCTTTCTTCACGGCCAGGTCTAATGTGTCCAGGACATCACCACCGTCGCAGCCGTAACCGCTATCGTAGCACGACAGCGGGTACTGCGGCGAGAGTTCAGCCGTGTTGTTTCCTCCGCTCCCAACACAGAGGCGATCATTCATCATTTCAGTCGCCGCAACGGCCCAGCAAGATCCACACTTGCCTTGATCTCTCACTGTCCCTAAAATTCGAGCACACTTTGGAAACGCCTCCCTCGCATCAAAGCTCTTCGGCAAACCGCTCTTCTCCGCATCCAGATACACCGCTCCGAGCGCCGGCATCTTATGGCTGGGATTGTACACACTATGGACTTGATCATTCGCTGCGAACGCTGAGAGTTGCACCTCTCGCGTCGGATTTTTCGGGGGAAGCACCCCTGAGCCGTGAGTTCGGTCCTCACCTGCGGCTGAAAGTTGCGCCTCATCCTTCAACACCGGGACGTCGCTGCGCAGATGATTTGCCTCATTTATGTGTCGCGTGAGATAGCGAATGGTATTCGTGTCCGACATATCCCAGGATGGATACTTTCTGAGCAACGGAAGGACATCCACGACGAAAGAGCTCAACTTCTTCGCCTCAATTTGCGCGCCCAGTTCCGCGCTAGCACCTTCGAAACCCAACCCAGCCGTCGACCACTCCGTGCCGTATTTTGCAAAAGCTCGCGGCTCGCTGACGATTTCAGACATTATTCCGTCGTACGCTCCCAGAAACGCGGTGCTATCGCCGCCCGCATCGTCTCGCACGGCGCGCGCTTGCGACACGAGCGACTGAAATGCCTCCTCATCCACCGCCCCGAGTCTCGCTCGCGCCGCTTGAATCTCTTCACACGCCCCCTCCGTCCCGAACGCCCGACAAAAATCTCCGAGCACTTGCGGCGCCTGCAACTCTCGCACCGCGTCGCCATCTTTCTTCACCGAACTAAACAAGGCGACGCGCGCCTTTCTCACCAGCCTCGCGGAGAATCCGTCCCCCGCCACCGTTTGATTCGACAGATTCGCCACCAACGCCCCCGCGCACAGCGACAACACGACGAACGCTGCCGCATACCGCGCCGTGCGCGCCCACTTCCCTCTCCCCATCGCCATCCATCGTCCAGACTCGACGTCCCCTTCGTTCGCTCCCGCGCGTCCTTGCACCAGAGGCTCCCGTTCGTCGCTCCGTCCGCGCTCCATCGCGCGACCGCGAGCCGACCGACGCCAAGGCTCTTTACGCGCGCTTTTTTCGCCCTCGCGCGCCCTCGTTCGATGCGTCGACGCACCAGTCACGCTCTGACGTCGTTGAGACTTCGGAGACGATGGGTGTTCACGCGTCGGTCGATCGCCTCGGCGGTCGAGGACGACGAAATCCCGTCTCGGCGTCACTGCGCGACGGCGTGAAGGAAGGCGAGACCGCGCGGTGCAGACGCAGAGATGGAGTACAACGGTGTGCCCCTGGCGTCGATGACGACCAAGCAGCTGAGCGAGCTCGCCAAGTCGAAAGGGATCGGGCCCAAGCAGTCGAGAGCGGAGTTTTTGAATGCGCTCGCGGACGCGCTCTTGAACGAGGGCGAGGGCGAATTCGGCGAGGGCGAGCGGCGCGTGGTGAGCGAACGACGCGTGGAGACGGTGGAGATGAAGATCGAGCGACGAAGGGACGGCGAGGAGCGAGTGGTGACGACGTCCAGACGGACTACTACGAATGAATTCGGCGAAGAGGAGGAGGTGGAGGTCGACGACGTGGGCGTGGACGCGAGCGAACGTGGATTCGACGGCGAAGAGGAGAATACTGAAGGATATTTCGTGGGTTCGGCGGCGTTCGTGTGGGAAGACGAGGTGTACACGTACGGTGGGTTGGCGCACGAGGGAGAATTCGTGACGAGCGTGTACAGATGGAGCGGGCGCGGAGCGTGTTACGAAGTTCCGGCGACCGCGACGGACAAAGAGGTGGGCGTTCCGCCGGGTCGATACGGTCATACTGCTGTGGTACACGGAGATTTGCTCTACGTGTTCGGTGGTCAAGGACAATTTGGTTGTCTCAACGATCTCTGGGTCTTTGATTTCGTAGAGTGCACGTGGACGATGGTGGACGTGATAGGGGATCCTCCGTCCTCCAGAACCGGACACTGCATGTGCATTTCGGACAATGTGTTGTTTGTTTTCGGTGGTAAGGATGTGCAACCGGGTCAAGACGTGGTGATATACAACGACCTGTATGGTTTTGACTTGAACGATTCGGAATGGCTCACCATTGATACGCAGTGGAAACATCCGGTGGGTGGTGACGCTTGCGCGATGGCGGCGCGAAATTCGGTGCTTTACATTTTGAGCCCGAGTGAAACGTCCATCGAGATGGTCGTTTGGGTGCTTCAACTTTCCGTGCAAGGCACTCCGCGCTGGACCATGGTTGCTCGCGCCGGCCAAGTACCGACGCCGAGGACCTCGTTCCTGTCCTGCGTTGTCGGCGCAAACTGGATCATTCATGGAGGTCGTGTGCTATTGAAAGACGGCATCTTAGGAGATACGTACGTGTTTCACTTCCCCACGGCGGAATGGGCGCGGTTGAACCCCGATTCTGACACCGATCCGAGATCGAGTCATGCCGGCGCGTGTGTCGACGGCGCTTTGGTCATCTTACACGGATCGCGCGATCCGAACGTTCGAGGGACCCCGGAAGAGACGAGCGTGTGCATAGCCATCAATCTCGAAGCATACCTTCCGTTTCCTCTCGGCGATGATGATGTGGATGAGACGTACACTCCCAGCAAGCCTGTAGAACTTCGAGAATCCGGACGCGACTCTGCGGAAATTGACAAGGAAGGAGCCGAGAAAGTCATGGAAGATGAAGTTGCGTCCACAGTTCTCGAGAAGAGCATTCTCGAGCAGCTGAACGAAAAGGGCGTGTATGGTACCAAGGGAGGAACGCTCGGCGGCTCTCTCCACATACCGACGAAGGGGTCCCATGACCCGGGCGATGTCGAGTTCATCATCGATGACTGCAAAATTTTTGCGCACTCGGACATTTTGCGCGAGGGATCGAAATTCCTCAGCGACGTCATGGATCAATCGGCGGTCGCGCGCGCCCTCGAAAGACCTCCAGACGTCGTGCGAATCGTCAGAAATTATTATCCTATCATCGGATTCCCTCTGTCACTCATCATACGGGCTCTTTACTGGTTGGCCGTCGTTGTCTTGTTCACCGTGCGTCAAATGGTTGCGCCGGAACAAGACGCCATGAAGAAAATCGTGCTCACTGATACGAGTGTACCTGTGCTTTTAGCTGCTTTGCGTTGGATGTATCAAATTCCAGTCCATCCGTCGGTGGATATGTTGGCAGATTTGTTCCAACTTGCCAAGCGGTTGAAAATCGACGGTTTACCGGGCTACTGCGTCGATCGCATGAAGAAAGAGCTCAACTTGCAGATCGTCGCGGGGGCGGTGAAAGTGGCGTACACGTCTCGCAATGCACCGCTGTGGGCCGCGGCGGTAAAGATGGGTCAACAGCACTGGAATGAAATCAGCCACACGGACGGCTTCCTCGAGCTGACTCACGCAGATCCAACAATTGCGCAAGCTTTCGTGCTCGCAATTCACGAGAGCGTTATCTTGCCCGGACAGAAGATTTTTGGCTCGCACGCCGCGTAATTAATGTTGTACTAAAAGTCTACTACTTTTTCTAATTTCTACAATGCGTATCACACAACAGACGACCATCCCGCCTGAAGCATGTTCTCTAAACTTCTCGCCGCAAGCTCTGGGTTTGTTATCACTGTCAGACTCCCTTCGCGCGTCGCCACGAGTAAGTTTGTGTTCTCGGCAGTCAGTGACATGTGACTGATTTCAGAGTCTGAATTCAGATGCCAGCTCGTGCGGTACTCGAGCGATGGCAACTCAAAGATGGCCACAGTCACTTTACCTTCTCTTGCGACTGAACCCGTCAGTAAGTAATATCCATCCTTTGAAACGAGCAAACAAGTCAAAGCTGGAGAAACGTCTACGAGGGATGCCGAAGAGATTATGATTCCGTTGATTGAAGCCACTTTGAGCACGTTCGCGGACGGTTCCCAAACTGCGATGAAACCTTCATCTGAGATGGCACAGAGCGAACCGCGAAGCTCAGGAATGACTCTGTTCATCTTGCCCTTCATCACAGAATAGAATGAGGTACCGGCCGAAGGACTAACCCCGACGAGTAAATCTAAATTTGTATTCACTTCAAGCGATGAAATCGATTCTCCGTGTCCTTTCAGCAAGCTGATTGGACCGAGTAGCGACATCTTTGTCGTGGGCCCATCTTCCACTTTGGGGTCGATGACGTTTGCAACAGTTGATCCTTCGTTGAAGATGGAGTTCACGTCAACTCGAATTATCGGTGCGATCGTTTCTCTCAGATTTTCTCCAATCGTGATCTTTTCAGTCGGTAACTTAATCAGCCAGATTCCAATCGATCCGTCAGTGCAGCCAGTTGCGAGCACTCGACCATCTGTGGAAATTGAGAGGGATATCACCGGCGCTCGATGGCCCACTTCGCTGCTCTCGATAGAGCCGTTATCGCAGTTGAATAACTTGATTGAATTATCCGCATGACCGGCGAGAATGACGTGATGACCTCCTGGCAGAGAGACGCAGGGCAGCGCACAGCTCAGCTTGAGTGCATTTGGATCAAGTTTTGCGCTGAATTTCACAGTTTCTTTCGCGTCATTAAACCCGGCTCTTCGGCGGATCGTACCCATCAATGACCCCAAAGTGCTCTGTTCCTTAGCGGGTTGAAACGTAAACGGCAAACCAGAACCGCTCGGAACTCCTGGCATGAAGCGGTGCGTCTTCATGTCCAAGTTTGGAGAGAGAACAATCATTCGTCCAGTGCTCAGCACACTCATGAAGGCAACTTGATTGTCGTCGTAACTCGGGATAGGGAGTGGATACTCGAGCACGTTTTGCCTATTTTCAATCAACCAATGACATCCAATAATGGAGTCGGCTGCTCTCTGCCTCGCTGGATGGGGTATCGTGAGAAGTTGCGACGGCGTTTGTCCAAAGCACGCGATTTGATCCTGTGTAGCCTTGAGAAGAGTGGGATCTTGAATAGCCTCCACGTCGACTGCGCCTTCGTACGTCATGTAGTAGAATATGTTACACGCCGACTCGGCGGCTTTTCCACGCTGTTTGTATCCAAATATAAGATCGATCCAATGGTGGAGATTCTTACTCACGTATTCGCTTTCGAGAGCCTCCCGCTGTTTCATGACAAAATCTTCAGGAGACTTTGCCCAGGGCGGGAGTATGACGGCGTCGACTTTCTCCCCAGATTGTGTCGATCCGAAATCAATATTGTTGACATTTTTAAACATTTCGGGAAGGTAAAAGAACTCAGGCACGAGCTCTTTGACATCACTCATGTCATTGTAACAGCTCTTCCACGTTGACGCAATGTCATGGAAAAGTCTATCTGCGTGATCGAACTTGCCACCTTGTAACTCGTACGCTAGCGTTGTGAAAGGATCGATTCGCAAGAGATAGAACAGGACCGTACCGGATGAGCTGTAATGACTCCCATAATGGAATTTTGGGATTTCAGGATCATCAAAGAAGGAATAACGCTCCTTGATTCTCTCAAGTCGATCTGGATTCAGCGCTCCCACCGGCTTTTTCAGATCACGGTAAACTTTCGGATCATTCAAATCAAGCGTTTCTGACGTGTAATCGGTGATGACCCATGGAAAGACAGGGTATTGCGTTATATCTTGATAACTTCTTCCTGCCAGTGTATTCAGCGCCATCAGGTAATCAAAATTTGAAATTTCACGTCTGATCCAACGCGAAGTGATGTCACTCTTGCGGAGTAAAGCTTCCGGTTTGCTCGTCTCAAGATAAAGAGGCACGAAGTTCTTCGGTTTGAGTTTGATCAAGACCCTGAAAACTTGGCGACGCTGCTCTGCGCTTCTAAAATCGATGAAGTACGTCATTCGATCAAGCATGAAGAATTCCAGAGCACTTCTTCGCAGCAAATATCGTCGACTTTGCACCTGGTGGAGATTTTCTAGGGGCCAGGACCAAGTCCGTGATTGATCCATCGTGTTGAATATCATTTCCGTGTCGGAAATCTTGAATATCCCTTCACACACGTCCAGCGGAGTGACAATGGTTGCAGAACACTCATGATGAACTTTTTTAATTTCACCACGATTTGCAGCAACAGCTAGTGCAGCAGTCGCAGCCATCACTTCGTTGACTTCTTCCTGATTTATCGAACGTTGTGGACTCAACGGTAATTCGCCTTCATCGTCCGAGGCGTCATCTTCCTTTCGAACCGGCAATTTTATCTCCATGGCTGCCGAATCAACAGGTGCAAGATGCGACAAGCGCTGGGTTGGAATCCGTGTAACACGTGAAAGACAGTATCTTCTGCGTCGTCCACTTTCACAGGCGTCGATTCCAAGACGAGCACTTTCGCCTTCTTCTCTAATCTTCGCCGTGAGGGTATGGCTCACTTGTAGATCCCTCGCATACGCTTCCCAAATTTTGGTGACGTCTTTGGTTCTCGCGCCTTCAGCAGCGATTGACAGAGTCCGTCGCGAAGCTTCCTTCGAGAGCGCAGCTAACCATTTCGAAGACATCGAAATATTCACGTATTCACCTTCCCATACCTTCACGAATTTGTGAAAGGTTTCTGATCTTGTTTGCTGAACAGCCCTCTGAGCGCTCATTCTCGACTCGATAGCATCCGGTCCTCTTGCCACAATGACGTCATTTCTTGATTGCAATTCGACCAGTTGCGTCGACTTCGCGATGTAGACGAGAGTTTCCTTGATAACTGGTGCCATGAGAATGTTCAACCACTCTGTAGAGCACAACTTTCTGGTCACAGCATTCATCGGGCTCAAAGCGAGTGAACGCAATTTCGGAGAAATATCATCCTTGCCTTCCTCAACAATGACCGCGCGCCAACGAGCAGTCAAAGCTATCAAATAAGTGACTATGGGTCTTAAAAGGCCCGTGTCGCGATTTTTTGACTTTTGCTGAATCCAAACTTCATCCAAGAGTAGAGCGATGGCACCAGGCGCAAGATTCGCTGCGTGACGCACGGACGCCGCTTGTAAGAAAGGGGCCAGCAAGTTGTGTAAAACTGCGATGTTTTTCCCGCTGTCGCTCGATTGAGACGCGCCCCAGAGCTGTTTTGACTCAAACACAATGGCATCAGAAATGGACGAGTTCCCGGATGTCAGTGACGACAGAGTATTCACGATGTGTGCTGGCATCAACGGCATGTCATTGTTGGGGCTCTCTTGCTCTGTGAGAAAGTTCTCCTCTCGGAAATAAGCCAACGTGAGCCTGAGGAACAGGTGTATCAATTCGTCATCTCTGAGTAAAGAAACGTTTGATCTTGCACCAGCGCATTGAGTACCGACCATGAAACTAATTATTTGATGCGTCAAACGCAGCAATTCCAGAGCTTTGGTCGGTCCATCTGATGCTGATGAATTCACGCTGGCGAGACCATCAATGGCACGATTTCGATTTATCCAACCGTTTACTGAATCTGCTGCGCGTGAACCGTAGCAAGCGAGTGCGTTTGAGACGTTCATGAGATTGTATGAGTCATCAATCTTCGACAGAACATCACCGCTACTCAATCTCAAATGCTCTTCTGCCATGTGCAACAACGCGATGACGTTTTGTCGAGTCGCGGTCCGATTTGCATCCAAAGTCTCCCGAGATTTCTTTGACTGATTACCATCTGATACGCTGATACCCTTTAATTCACTGATCATGAATCCTGCCAAACCTTGGAAAATCGTATCCTGTACGCTAATCATCTTCCTTGAGTCATTCTTTGATACATTTTTTATGGATTCAAGCACAGTCTCGAGAACGCGCCAACCGTCTTGCAATCTCATAGAGTGTTGCAGCAGAATAAGTAGGAGATCGTTCGCAGTGTTCTTCACGCCAGTATCTGTGGAATACACCAGTATTTTCACGAGCCAGTCCGGAAATTCTGGCAGAGATAGAATCATGTTACGATTTTCTGCGTATGCGCACGCAAGAAGCATGACATCATTCAACGCTCGGCTTGAAATACTCTCTTCACAATTCGCCAGAACTGAGAGCATCGATCCGAGCATACCACCGCTGATGAGCCGAGCTGGTGCAGTCATGTTGATGTTGCTCAAGTCGATCGAAATTGAAGACTCAAATATCGCTTCGTACACTTCTGTAGTGAGCAACGAGTCCGATCCCCTCTTGAAAGCGTATTGAACTGCTCGCTCTATGCTTCCCTTCGTCACCTTCTTACTACCGCCAACCTCCTTAGTCTTATTCGCGCTGACGCATCCCGTCTCCAACATGTAGCCAAAGAGCCTGATGCACGAAGCAAACAAGCGTTGAACTCCCTTCAGGTTGTGATGAAAGTCACCTCTGAGAGCCAACGCTCGAATGAGACCCATGCAGACTTCCACGCCTCCCTTGGAAACAAAGGTGAACAAAAAGTCGTTCGATCGGTCGATGTTTGGTGATACGATTATGGAGTGTACGAGTTTGACGGTCGCCGCAAGCATGTGCGGACAGGGGCACTCCGCTAAAAATCCAACGATGATGTCAACTTTTGAATCCACGTGCTCGTTCGTGTTCGTGAGCAAGTTGACTGAGACCAATAAATCATCCATCAACAGCAAAGATTCCTGTTCTGAAATCCTCAACTCTCCTTTATCATCCATGACGGATTTTGTCGATTTGTTATGAAGTATTCCTCCCATTATAGACGTCGTAGGAGACAGCCAGCGACGTGCGTTATCAAGCAAGAGTTGCAACGCTGACATTTCTTGCATCAAACCAGCCTTGGTGTTACAGAGCGAAGATGAAATGCTCAAAAGGCGGCGCACCGCTCGCGGTCCGCAACCGTTCCATGGTTTGAGATCCAATATCAATGCTAGACAGATTTTCTTTGAGAGCTCTTCGTCTGTGTCGCTCACCGTCAGAAGATACTCCACCGCTTCAACCACCGCCTCTTCTTCATCCTCGAGACTATCTCCAGAGAATTGCTGTCTCAAAGCATCCAAACCAAAAGGTAAGACATGAGCTAGCAAATCTGGAATATCGTTCGTTTTAAGAGCTTGCAAGTTAGGGCTGTGCCCTTCACACGCACCGGCTATTATACCAATCACTGAACGAATGGAAAGCCCGGCACCGGCGCTATCTTCAGGAGACTCAGAACTCTCGGGCTCTAGATTTTTCGATCCGATCAGTGGACAAATGAAGGGGAGCGTGACCCCGGGTCCACTCCTGCCCGATGACCAAACAGACTCTCGCACCAAATGTCGCCTCACGAATTTGGTGCCTCCCAACAGCGCCGCCCTGGATTCCACCGTCATCCCAGCGGGAGAAATGTCTAGCACATAGTTCTTACTCGCCATGCGTGGATGAAGAACTTGAAGCACAGTCGGTGACAGAACTCTGTCTAACATGTCGTCGACATTCTCATCGGTATCTTTATTTGGTTTTTCTTCATTCGAAGATGAAAATCTAGGAACGTGGGATCCACCTCTCGTCGCGAGTGCCTTCATCGCATGACCTCCTAACGCTTGTTTGAAAATGTATACAGGGCCAAGACTTCCAAACAGTGCGCATTGACGCCGCTTGCGTTGTAATCCAGCCATGGCTGCGGGTGGGTTCGTACCGATGCAGCAGAAACCGAGCGGTTTATTCATCCTCGGCAAGTCAAATTTGTGAGTTTCAACGCAGATGCCATTCACGTAGAGACGCGTCTCAGCTTTCCCCGTGCGAACACTCGCAGGTTTATGCTCAATTCCTACGCAAAACCATCTCTTCAATGGAAACTTATGCGAGAATGGCAACGTCATTCTAGACTCTTTGATCCCGTTCGTTTCAAGAATTAGAAAGTTATCGTGGAAATAGCATTCAACGCCTTGGCCTTCTGCGGAAAGAAAACTAAACAGACGAGGCATGTGGACCTCAGCCTTACCGGCCGCGGCGGCAGCGACAGCAGCGGCTGTGAATGGGGAAGCCTCCGGAAGTTGGGAAGCTGAAGCAGCAGCTGCGTAAGATGCGGCAGAAGCTGCCGTAGATTCCGACGCAGAAACGCTTTCCAAGTACATCCAAGTCACGAACCCCAAACCTTCTGTGAATGGCCATTTCGGTTGGGCAGAGCCCAAAATCCCGCTACTTTCTCCATCCAACAGAAACACCTCCCTCGGTCCTTTGCTAAATCTCGTTTGCAGAGTCATGTTCAATTGATCTAAAATGAAACTTTTCGCATCGGGTGCGCTCGTCGATGCGATTTTTAGCCATAATTTGAAGTCGAGCGGCGACGTGGAAAATCCAGCGGCGTGTCTCACGCATTCGGCGACAAGCTTGACGTCGTTGTCCGCCCTTCCACTCTCATCGCTTCTCAACAACGCGTCCATCGCTTCGAGCAACGCCCGAACGACTCCCACATCGCACCCTTCGTGACAGTTCCCCATGTACGAGCGCAACACGTGTCGAACGCCTCGCAGGAGCGCTCCTCGATGACTCGGTCCAAACTTTGTCTTTTGCATCACCGTCGCGAGCTCGACGGCGAGTTTCACGTATCTCGCATCGCACCGCGCCACTGTGGCGTCCATATCGTGCTTCTCTTCGTCGTCTTCCTCCCGTTCTCGTCGTCCTTCGTCCTCTTCCTCTCCTCCGACGCCCGCCTCTGTGGCTTCGCCACCGATGAGCTCTAACAACTTAATCACCACCATCGCGAGCGCATCCTCGTCCACGTCCGAGCTCACGTATGCACGCATCGCTCGAAACGTATCTTCGTCATCCAACGCTTCCTCCAGTGCCCGCATCACGACCTCTTCCACGTCCTCGCGCGCGCTCGACAGCGCCGCGCGCATCGCCTCAACGGTGTCGGATGTGCCATCGTTCGACGACCCAGCGCCGTCACCCAGAGCGCCGAATGCGTCCGCGCCTCGGTACGCGGGCTCATCGAACTCCAACAGGAGCTCCATGACCGCCGAGCGCGGCCGTCGCGGGACGACGCGCGACGAGAGTTGGCGTCAAAAGGCGGAACACGAACCGAGGCGCTCGGCCCGCGCGCCTCGACCCGACGAAAACCAGATTCACACTGTTTGCGCATACGGGTTTCTGAGCCCTAGGCCCTTGTGTGCGCGCGCGGCGCGCGCGTTCAAACAGTCGGGAGACGCGCGCGCGAGGAACCCGAACGCACGCGAGCGACCCCGCGCGATGGAAAAGGAGGCGAACTCGAGGTACGGTGTGATAAAAATTATGTTTGGGCGCTACAAAAGTCTAATCGATCCTACTGCGAAGGCTCGCTCACTCATCTCGCGAGGCCTCGCCTCTGCCGCCGCGACCTCGACCCCCGCGGCCTCGTCCGCGACCCCGTCCGCCGCCGTCGCCGCGTCCCCCACCGACCGGTCGATTCTTCATCTCTTCCTTGACGACGTCTAACACCTCATCCGGCACGCACACGTACTTGATCGTGTTCCCTCGCACGTAACACTCGGCCATTCTCCAAAATCGATCACCATCCTTGGACGTGCAGATCACCTCCTTGAGGTGCACGTTCATCCACGTATCGCACGACACCAGCGTTCCGTTATACGTCTCCCCGTTCTTGAGCTCCACGAGCATCGGGTGTCCGCACGACGTCTTCAACAGCGTCAACGGCAACATCTTTTCCCTCCTCGACGTCCCCGCCTCGGCGCCCGCGTCCCCGTCTCTTTACTCGCCTCGCCTCGCGCGCGCCCTCGCTCGCGGGTTCTCTGAGACGATCGCGTCGTCCGTCTCCACTCGCCCCTCTCTCTCGACCGTTCGCTCGAATCGATCGATCGCCGCGCGCGCACCGTCGCGGACTGCGGACGCGTGACGATCCGGCCCCCGAGAGAAAGGAGTGACCGCATGATGCGAATTCCGAGCCGCCGACCGACCGACACACCGCGCCGTGCCTCGCCTCGTCGAGCGCTGGGTCGACAGAGCGCGCGATGTTCGTGCCGGTGGGGATTAAAAAACTCACCAACGTCGCCGTGGTGCGACATCGCACGCACGGTGCGAGATTTGAGATCGCGTGTTATAAAAACACCGTGCTGAGCTACCGGCGCGGGCACGAAAAGGATGTGGACAATGTGTTACAATCGACGGAGGTGTACGCCAACGTGAGCAAAGGAATCGTGGCCAAGGACGAGGAGTTGATGAAGGCGTACGGAACGACGGATCGGGCGAAGATATGCGAGGTCATCCTGGAGAAGGGTGAATTGCAGGTGAGCGAAAAGGAACGCAAGGCGGAGAGTGAAAATGCGTTTCGAGACGCGGTGACGACGTTGGTGGAGAAATGCGTCAATCCTGGGACGAATCGACCGTATCCGCCGGGAATGATTGAAAGCGCGCTGAGAGATGTGCATTTTTCGCTCGATCCGAAGAGGAGCGTAAAACAACAGGCGTTGGAGGCGTTGCCGAAATTGCAGGCTATTTTTCCAATAAAACGCGCCGAGATGCGCTTCAGCGCCGTCGTGCCGATCGCCAAGGAGGAGGCTTTGATGACGTTCGTGCGAGAGAATAATGGGACCGTCGAGATCAGCGATTTGAGCGCGAGTGAGGCGAGCGTGACGTTCACGATGGATCCGTCCACGTATCGCGCGTTGGACAAACTCACCAAGGAGTGCAAGGGACGGCTGGAAGTGGTAACGCTCGCCGTCACCGAGGAGGCGGTGGCGGGTACTTTCGATGAGGATACGATGAAGGCGACGGCGTCGAAACAAACAGCCATGGAAAAGGCGGAGGAAGCTTTAGCAAAGATAGAAATCTCACGCCCGGTGGCGCAACCCGTTACGGCACCGCCGCATAGGCGGTCGGAACAGTTGGAAACATTGAGCGCGACCGACGCCAACATTTTAGTACCGCGTGGACCCGTCAGCGCGCTTCCAGACGAACACGCGAGTCGTCGGGAACGGTTCGCGGACTTGGACAAGTACGAGGCCGGTTGGGAAGTGGAGTTGAGGTCGAGAGAGGGATCCTCCATCGTCGACGCCGTGTTTTACTCTCCCCAAGGCGAACTCGCAAAGACGTACGCAGAGGCGCGTCGTAAAGCCATGGCGGCCTCGAAGTGAACGAGTTTTTAGGAAAATCTAGATGTCATGACATGCGTAGCTACAGATCTAAACTTCGTCGTCGCTATCGACGAGATCAGATATCTCATTCTTTGAAATTTCGACGTTGTCGTCGCCGATATCAGTTGCGCTGGCCAGTTCATAGTCGGAGCGGCTTTGTAAAATAGCCGCAGGATCCTCCTCGACAAGCTCTGGCACCTTGGAACCGTACTTCTCCGCAATCTTAGCCACACGTTCGAGATCCGACTCACCGTCCGGTTGCAAGCGACCGATGGATGCCAAAAATTCCTCCGTCGAGAGCGGCGGCGCTCCCATGCCGGAAAAATCATACGGGTACCGCGGGTCGTAAATCTCCACGCTCATGCTCATCATCTTGTGTCGAATCTCATCCGGAAAGTTGATCAAATCCATAATTTGTTCGTGATCCCACGCCGACTCGTCGTCTTCAAACTTATCCTTCAATCGTATGTCCTCGTTCATCGACATGAATCGCTGCGAGCTCAACTCCCGTCGCGTCTCCGCCGTCGCCCGTCTCCGTTCCTCCTTCACCTGCGCCTTGTATCGCAGAATCCTCTCCTTGAACGGATCGTACTTCCCCGGCGGTTTCGCGAACGAGATAAACCGAGGTTGATCCACGAAATCACTCTCCGGAATGTTGGAATCCCAACACGGCCATGGTCCCTCGCGAAGCGCGTCTCGCAGTTCCTCCTCCCACGGGGGCAACGCCTTCTCGTTCCCCACCGCGTCCGGATCGTACGCCGTCCACCGCCTCGCGTCCGCGATAAACTTCGCATACTCCTCCTCCTCTTGCAACCGCTCCTGATCGCTCATCTCCCCCTCCGCCACCCGTCGCACGTGTCCATCGCTCCGGCGGCGGCTCAGCGCCGTCCTTCGCCCACCGGTCGTCCCCACCGGTCGTTCCCACCGCCCCCGCGCGCTCCCTCGCCCTCGCGTGCCCGTCGAGATCCTCGACGACGTGCCCGTCGTCATCGTCGTCATCGCTCGCGTCGTCATCCACCCGACGACGCGCTGTGACGCGTCCCGCGCTCGCCCGAGCTCGAGGGTTTGCCGCCGTCCACCTCGTGCCTTTTTCCCACCCACCCACTGATTGGACACTTTCGAGCCATCATTGGGCGTCGCGCGTCGTCGCTCGTGGACGCGAGGACGGTCGACGGGTGTGCGCGCGTCGACGCGTGAGGTGGTGGTGTGTGTGTGTGTGTTCTCTCGGTGCGTGCGTGCGTCGTGGGAAGCTCGCGCGTGAGGTGCGCGACGCCATGACGGTGGGCGCATTGGTGCGGTCGGTGCGCGCGTCGGGACGGTGGCGTCGAGGCGCGGGGACGGGGACGGCGTGTGGGACGACGGTGAGGCGGGAGACGGTGGAGAGACGATGGCGATCGGTCGGTGCGGTGAGGAGTGGGTCGTCCGAGGCGGGAGACGGTGGGGGAGGGCGAGCGAAAGCGCCGGTGACGGGACCGAAACAGCGTTTGGACGAGCTCACCGTGGAGAGACATCCCGAGTTGTCGAGAAACGTGGCGCAGAGTTGGATCGCGCAGGGGAAGGTGTTGGTGGATGGACAGCCGGTGACCAAGGCTGGGACGAAATTGAAGCCGAGCGTGAAGATCGAGGTGATCGCGGAGCAGCCCAAGTTTGTGTGTCGAGCGGGATTGAAGTTGGAAAAGGCGCTCAGTCATTTCGACGTCGACGTCGCGGGGGCGGTGGCGCTCGATTCCGGTCTGAGCACGGGTGGTTTCACGGATTGTTTGCTTCAGAGTGGAGCGGTGAAGGTGTACGGCGTCGACGTCGGATACGGGCAAGTGGCTGAAAAGATTCGACAGGACGAGCGGGTGGTGATCATGGAGCGGACGAATTTGCGCTACGTGACGGAACTTCCCGACGTCGTCGACATCGTGACGCTCGATTTATCCTTCATCTCCGTCTTGAAAGTGTTACCGGCGATATGTCGACTCCTCAAGCCCGGTGGGATAATGATAGTGCTCATCAAGCCGCAGTTTGAGGCGAGACGAAACCAAATCGGCTCAAAAGGTGTGGTCAGGGACAAGAGCGTGCACAAGGAGGTGATCGCGAACGTCATCGAAGGCGCAAAGTTGTACGGGTTCGAGTACATCGATCACACGGAATCACCAATCAAAGGCGCGAAAGAGGGTAACACAGAGTTTTTAGCGCACTTTAAGATGGCCCCCGAGGGTCCATCGTCAGAAATTCTCGCATCCATCGCCGCGCAAGAGAGCGAGAGAGACGCCGACGTGTAAACGCGCGTTCGTTTGTGCTACGGACACAGTCCTCTATATTTCAATGTACTACGTAAATTAGCTGCTAGTTACTTGTTCGCGCTCCCATCACCTCCCTTGGCTTGCGCTTGCGCAGCCTCTTGACTCCGCACTCTCAAGAAATCTTGCACCAAGAGTAATTGCTTCCTCTTCTTGGCGACGAGTTCCATGAGCTTGTCCATGTTTTCGCGAATAAAGTTCACCTTTCTCTTGCAGTAATCGATCCCTTTCTCCGTCTCGTATTCGATGAAATACCCCGTTCCGACGTCTAATAAAACCTTATCCGTCGTTTGAATCTTCCCCGGGACGTACAACGACTCCGTGAGCGGCACGAGCATCTCCTTACCCGTCTCCTCCTTGCTCAGCGTCTCGATGGCGGTGCCCGAGGAGTGATACCTTCCCACCGCTTTCGAGAGCATTTGCAACGATTCCGAGTACGACGTCACCTCCTCACGCAACTGTTCATCGGCAATCTATCGTTCACATCGCGCGCGCGCACGCTCTTCGTCAGTCCTCCTCGTCCTCGTCGTCTCGCGTCAACTCTCATCTCGCCGTCTCGACCCCGGACGTCGTCGTCATCTCTTTCGTTCGTCGTCGCGCGCACCTTGAGTTGCTCCAGGGACGCCGTTCTAAGATCGAGCGAACTTCCGCTCATGGTTTTGTCCTTGCGTCGCGTCGCGTCTTGGCGCGTCGTCGACTGCAGTCAATCATTCACTTTATTAATCGCGATCGGGTCAACGCGGCAGTCGACGCGACGACGCCGTCGCTCGGGTTCTTGATTACACTTCTATCTATCGACGGTGGGGATGTCCTCCTCGCGACCGTCCGCGTGGATGACGCGAAGGGTGCCGTCAGGGAATAATATTTGTTTCTCCTTTGGTTCCTCGCCGGCGGCGTGAAGCTCGACTTGGTCGGTGTGGGCAAAGTGGTATAGCTCGACGCCAGAGGGATGGGTGGTGTGCCACGTGTCGACGTCTCGGTAGTAATACTCGACGATGCCGTCTTCGTGGGTTCTCTTGACGTCACCGTTGGTAAAATACACGGTGGTGGTGTCGTCGCGAGCGATCTCTTTGACGGTGCCGTTGGTGAAGGCGACGACGCGCGCGCCGTCGGCGAAGACGCGTTCGATTCTGCCGTCTTCATGGGAAAATTCTCGAATCGCGCCGACGGCGTCAAAGAGGCGAGATTTGTCGCTGACGCTCGGCACGGGGTCGTGGATGCTCAGCGTTCTCCGTGCGATGAAGGTTGGTCGGTGATGGTCGGGGTGGTCGTCGAAGCGAGACCGTGTCGGCGGCGTGGACGCCGTCATCGCGCGTCGGGCGCTCGCGTGCGAACCGGCGTCGACAGTTTCGACGCGTCTCGGCGGTGGCGACGCGGCGGACGCCTTGGCTCGCAATCGATCGGCCACCTCGCACTTCTCTTCGAGCATTCTCTTCTCCACGCGTAACTCTGAAATCTCTTGGTTGAGATCGACGATTTGCTGCCTGAGTCTGTCAATAGTGAGTTTCGCTCGGTGGCGATCCGCTTTGAATTCCTCTTCGTTTCGTTCGAGCTGTTGCCGCAAAAACTTTGCCTCGTTGCGCTCCTCTCTCGTCGGTAAAGCTAAGTGCGCCTCGGCTTGACGCATCATCGCATCCTTCTCGCGCTTAAATTGACGTCTCACCTCGTCGCACTCCGCCTTGAACGCCTCCTCCGCCTCTGCTCTGCGCGCCTCCCACGCCGCGCGTTCCTCGGCGAAGCGTTCGCGTTCCCGCTCCAACTGTTCCTTGGCCCTCTTGAACGCCGCGCGCGCTTCTTCCTCCTCCGCCGTCGGCGACGAGAGAAAATCACGAACGACGGGCACCGACGCGCCCTGCTCATCCTCCATCTTCACCCCACGCGCCTCTGCGCTCGCGGCCTCTCGCTCGAGCTCTTCAAACGCGCGCGTCTCCCTCGCCGTCTTCGCCTTGTGTTCTCTCCACGCCTCCACCGTCGACGCCCGCACGTTGACGTTGACGTCTTGATCGAACAATCCAACCCTTCGTCCACCTGTCACCCCACCGTCCTCTCGCCTCACAGACGTCGTCGTCGTCGGTCGTCGTCCCCCTCCGCTCGCTCGCGTCGGCGTCGGCGTCTTCGTCGGCGGCGTTCCCGCGCGTCGTCCGCTCTCCACCCTCGCCCTCGCCCCCTCAACCCTCGGCGTCCCTCCTCGAGATCTCGGCGTCAACGGCGACGTTCGCATCGCTCGCGATCCTTTTCTTAAAAAACTCTTCGTCGGCGTCGGCGTTCGTCTCGGCGACGCATCGTCCGCCTTCTCGGTCGTCGTCTCGGTCATCCTCCCTCCGAATCCATCGTCATCGACCGCGCCTCCGTCCCCGTCCAGGTGTAACGCGATCAACGCCTCCCACGTTCGATCGCTTCGTCCGTTCACGGGCACGTCGTCCAGACTCATCGTCCAATCGTCTCTCTCGTCCAGTCGTATCCGTCGTCGCGTCTCACTCTCTCGCGTCGGTCGCTCATTCGTTTCCATTCATTTCATCATCGACCGCGCGTTTGGCGGGAAAACCGACCCAGAGGCGCGCGCGAGAGAGAGCGTGTGTGCGTCCGTCCGTGAGAGGCGGGGAGACCGCGACGGAGGGGCGCGTCGATTCCGTTCGGTTCCGTGCCGTTCCGTGCCGTTCGTCGTCTCGCGAACGAGAGGCGTGGACGCGTCGTCGTCGTCGCTCGTCGTCACTCGTCGTCAGCCCGGCAGTCGTCGGTGGCATGCGGGTGGTGCGTCACGCTCGGTGTCGCGGGTGGACGTGTTCGGAGGGGAGGACGGGAGGACGCGGGCGAGCGTCGACGAGGACGACGACGCGAACGACGACGACGCGGGAGGCGACGATGGCGGGGGATCACGGGTTGGTGCGCGCGGCTGACGAGGACGGCGGCGCGGTGGACGCTCGGTCGAGAGCGTTGGCGGCGGAGACGGTGGCGTACGCGGTGGAGAGTGGGTTGATGATCGGTGGGGATGTCGCGGGGACGTTCACGCACGCGCCGGTGTCGTGCGGACCGACGCCGTTTCCGAGAGACGCGTACGAGCTCGCGAGGGAGACGTCGCCGGGTTTCGCGGAACTGTACGACAGAGTGTCGAGAGACGATCAATTCTTGAGAGAGACGCTGAGAGGGGCGATTAAGAATGATGATTTCACGGCGGCGCTGTGGAGGGTGTACGAAGAGAGCGGTGGACAAGAGGGGCGGGTGGACGCGGAGGTGGGCGTGTTGCGAAGCGATTACATGCTCGACGCGCCGAGCGGTTTGCCTTTACAGGTGGAGGTGAACACGGTGAGCACGTCTTTCATGGCGCTCGGGTCGAAAGTGAGCGATATGCATAGACATCTCGCCAAGTGGTCGGCGAAGAACGGTGAGGTTCCCGATTTGAGCGCGATTCCGGAGAACGACGCGTTGGCGTGCGCGGGCGACACGCTCGCCGCCGGATGGAAAGCGATGGGAAGTAAAGGGAAGATTATGATGGTCGTGCAGCCGCAGGAGCGAAACATGTTTGACCAACGTCACATTGCGCAGTATATGTTTGAAAAGCACGGCGTTCACAGCGTCAGAGCGACCTTGGCGGAGGTGAACGCGGAGGGCGCTCTTCGGGACGGAACGCTCACGTTTCGCGGAGACGACATCGGTCTCGTGTACTTTCGAGCTGGATACACGCCGACGGATTACCCGACGCAAGGGGAGTGGGACGCTCGTCTTTTGATTGAAAAATCCAACGCGTTGAAGAGTCCATCGGTCGCCATGCACCTGGCTGGGTCGAAGAAAATCCAGCAGAAACTCGCCGAGGCGGGTGTGCTCGAAAAATTCATGCCGGCAAAGGCGGCGCAGATGCGTCGGGTCTTCGCGGGTTTGTATTCATTAGACGGTGACGAGGGCGCCGAAGCGATTAAGCTTGGTTTAGCGAATCCAGCAGGATATGTTTTGAAGCCTCAGCGCGAGGGAGGTGGGAATAACTTGTACTCGGAAGAATTACGCGAGCGACTGGAACGAGGCGGCGACCTCGGCGCGTTCATTCTCATGCAACGCATCCTTCCTCCATCGCATCAAACCCTCACCGTTCGAGCAGGAAAAGTCCTCGAGATTGAGACCCTCTCGGAATTAGGAATCTACGGGAGCTATCTCAGAGTCGGAGACGAGGTAGTGATGAATAAGCCTGGCGGGCATTTGCTTCGAACAAAGGCGGCGAGTTCCGACGAAGGCGGCGTCGCTGCCGGATATGCCGTGTTAGATTCTCCCTTATTGGTGTAAAGAAGCGCGTGCATTAGAAGATTATATTATTTGCGTTAACTTTTACGACTCTTTGGCTCGGAAAACGTTAGTGCGACCGATTGCGCAAATGAAAATGGTACGCTCCGCACGCGCCGCGCTTCTTCACAACTCGACCACCGGCGTCATGCCGTGCGTTGACGCGTGGGCCGAGTCGGATTCTGACGGCAACGGAGATCGGTGCGCGGACGGGGAAAGTGATCACGACGCGACTCATGTATCCGATGCGGACGCCGAGCGGCGAAAGGTGCGTCGTCGTCGTCGCTCGCCGCGATTTCCTGAAGGCGACGACGCCGCCAGGTCGAACGAAAAAGTGAAGACTGACGCTTTCGCTCTCGTTCGACGCAGCATTACAACGAGGGATATCTCGAGGGATTAGAAGAGGGAAAGTCTGAGACGATTCAGGAGGGATTCAACGAGGGATTCCTCGCAGGAGGACGCGTGGGCTTCGAGTACGGACAGTTGAAGGGCGCCGCGCGGTCACTGAGCATCTTCGCAGGACAAGTGAGTGGATCGGGGACGTGGTCTGAAACGATACAAAAGAGCGAGGAATATTTAACCAAAACAACCAGTGTTCGTGCACTGAAGGCTGCGCACTTAGAATCACTGGATGAGGGTACCCGGGATTTTTCCGACGCTTTGAAGTCGGCCAGGGCAGACGTGCAGACCACGGGAATACGTCTGTATGAGTATCCTGAGGGGAGTAGCTCGACGGCGTAGAGTAGGTATTGATAGGTAGACGCGTGTGCTGAGATTTCTAGAAGCTTTGTAGCATTATTACAAGATGTATTCTAAGCGTCGACTAACCTCGAGAGGCTCTGAATGAGATGGCGCAAGTTCGCTCTCGTACTCGGATCGCCGGAAACACTGCTGATATCTCCACTCACCTTTTCGATGTGCTGCAGCGTCTTGGTGAGCGTCGAAATTGATTGACGGAGAAGTTCTTGGTTCTCTTCCGTTAAGATGGCATCCTTGAGCTTTCTGATATCAGCCACGGTGGCTGACGTTTGACCAGCAAGGGACTCGAGTGTGTCTAGTGTGCCTTGCTCGTTCACCCCTTGCATCATCGGGCGAAGCTCTTGAGCGATCTGCGCGGCTTCGCGAAGCAACGGCTGCAACGTAGTCATCAATTTTTGGGCCGTCTCGGTCGTGTCAAACATCTTGTGCATGCCGTCTTGTCTTTCCATTTCTCGAGCAAGCTTGGTACAGATACCGACGAGTTCGTCCATACTCACGCCAGGGTGACCCTTAATCTTGCCACGATCGCAGACGATCAAACCTTCTCCTTCACACCCGGAGTCTAAGGGTCCCCATTGCGCGACCGGGATGGGAATAGCCGGAGTGATGTCTATGATGGTCTCCGCAATCAAACCGCTCTGATTAGCCTCAATGAGGGAGTTTCGCGGGATGGGTACGTTCTTATCGTCCATCTCCACGAGAACGTCGACCTTTTCAAGGCTCGGTTGCACGCTCAACACAGATCCAGCCTTGACTCCGCGAATGCGCACATTCGTGCCGACTTGAATGCCACACGCCACCGGGAACTCGATAAACGCTTGGTACGAATTCTTTCGCGCAAAGTTGAGCAAACCTTGGATCCAGCCCCAAATCACGAAAGAGAGCGCGACACCAGTAATTATAAATAAACCTACGCCACCTTCCCACAATCGCGTCCGACCGAAACCAAAATCTTGCAGAGGCTTCGTCAAACGGTTTACAAATCCAAACAACAAACTCGTCAACGCGTTCTTCTTCTTACCGGCGTCTTCTTCGTCCTGACTCTCCAAATCTTCGCTTCGGTCCACGTCTCCGGAAGACGCACCGTCAGCGGCGGCCTGAACCCGGGGATCTCTCCACCAAGCCCGCTCGTCGTCGCCTTTCCCCGGGGCAACGTTACCGAGGATTCTGGACCCACCGGCTCTCGGATCTCTCACGAGCGCTCGACGCGCCGTCGGGCGCGCACCGATCCTAGAAAACTCTCCGACGCGGGAGCGCACGTCCTCGCGACCACCACCCGACACCGCACCCACGCGCGCGCACGTCGCGTCTCGCGCGAGTCGTCCCAACCGCGCGTTACCGTATCCGTTGAACGGAGTCGGTCGCGAACGGCCGCTCACCGCGACGCGTCCTCGCCGACCGTCCCGAATCGAGGACGTCACCGACCTCATCGTCATCATCGCAACCGTCGTGGCGATCGACGCCATCGTCTCCGCCTCCGTTCGACGCGCGGGCGAACGACGTCTCTCGAGGGTCGAGCGAAATCAAACAAACATCGACGACGAGGCGGGGGGCGTGTGACTGGGAGATGACTAAACCCTCACAGTACCTCCGTGGTGAGTCAGGAACGGTGAAATTCTGAAAAATGTGGAGGGATGGAGGCGCGCGTGCGCGCGAAGGCTGGCGAGGGGTCGCATCGCGCCGTGGTGAGGAATCTAGATGTGGGAGGGTCTATTGAGAATTGACTAGTGTGCAGGTTGGTGACTGGATCATTTTTTGCTCGGTTTCTTCGTCGGTGGTCGCTTGTGTAAAGTCGGCGAGGCGCCGTATTTTTTCTGAAAGCGATCGAGTTGCACTCTGCCAAGGGCCGCTTCGGCGGGCGCATTCGCAACGGCGGAGACGTCCGGAATACCCATGGCAGACTTGAATGCTTTTGTTCGAGTCATCGTCGTCTGAAAGCCGGAAAACACGTTTGATGTGATCCAGTAGACGAACACGCCTTGAGGGAAACTTGCGGTGAGTGGAACCATGGCCACGGCTAGAGCGCGAAGAAACCATTTCATCTGCATGCTTTGGGACGTTTGGACGCCTTCCACGGCACCAAGCTCAACTGATGCTAAAAATGTCAAAGAAGATAAGATGGGTAGGGAATAGGTGGGGTCAGCTATCGACAAATCTGGATACATTGCGGGTCCACCGCTTTGGAAGGATGGAACTCCCGCCGCCATCTTCGAGATGGCAAAGTAAAACGAGATAAAAACTGGTGCGTTGATGAGCACAGGCGCAAAACTTTTCACCGGATTGACGTCATACTTCTTCCACACCTTCTGCATCTCTTTATAATAAGCATTGGCCAGCTCCGGATCTTGTTGAGGGTTTGCTTTCATTTTCGCTTGCAGCGCCTCGAGCTCTGGCTTACACAGTTGCATCTTAGCCGTATTTCTCATCTGCATGACCACCAAAGGAAACGTCACCGTTCTCATAAATATCGTCGCGCCGACGATGGCCAACCACCACTCGTAACCTTGAACAACATGAAAATACTCCATCGCGTACATTAAAGCGGCTGTCGTTGGCCAACTCTGAGACGCTACCGGTACCACTTCGCTCGCGAGTGATCCCAACGCCGGAGCGATATCCCCTGCGTTCGCCAGCGTCTCCGATGCCGCGCTCTCGATGGTTGTATCTGCTACCACATCACCCTCTTTCTTCTTCCCAAACCCGAACAAACTTCTGCGTTGCGACGCCGGCGCCGCAAGCGACTTTGGCATCCCCCTCGCGTACCCGCTCGCCGCAAAGGGTAACGAAGACGGAGAACGGACGAAACCTAATTGGTCAATGCCGCCACCACCGTAATAAGCGCTCGCCGCGCGCGCCTGAGCCCCAAACGAGCGCTTCTTCCCAGCGGACGCGTGACTCGTCATACCCCCGGCCTCCGACACATCGTCATCGCGCGCGACGACATGCCACAGCGATTGAGTGCTTCGAACCGCGCGCACACCGCGTCGCTGAGCGATGGACAACATCACGCGCCCGGATCAGCTCCTCGCGCGGGGATCGCCCCGGCGGTGAGTGCCGTTCGTGGTGTCCACTCAAAGAGGGAAGAGGTAGGGCACAACTGTAGGATATTTGACACTCATTGTCAAGGTCGAAAGCTCCGGGCAATGTACGACTACACGTTTCTATTTCACTACATTAAGTTACTAAGACTCATACACGTATCAGTGGGACCATTGTGCGCCCAAAGCTGCTATAGACGTCGGGAAGCACTCGTCATGAAACCTTTTCCACGCCACAACCTTTGCCGCGCCATTCTTCTCGATGATGGGAGCCACGGCCCAGTGGCCGCCGTCGTTGTGATGAACGTGACCAAAACACTGCACTTGCTTCGAATCTGGCACGATGGGTTTCAATTGATCCATGTCAACTCGAGGGACGAGACTGGAGAGCGTCTTCACGACGAGCGGTATCATTGTATTACGCGAGATCCCCTTACGCTCACCGTGCTCTAAGTTCGTCGTCCACGACATTTGCAAGTAGTTCATATAGATTTCGTTGATAACTACTTGATCGTCACAATTCTTTTGATGGTTGCACACCTTGAGCGCCGCCTCAAGCATTTGTTGCGTCGCCGACGTCGCTCGGAAAGCAGAGAACCCCATGCAGATGGAGAAGCCCCATCTTTGCTTCGCAGAGCGAGGCCATCCCGCCCCGAGGGAGTGATAAATGTCCACGTCTTCATCTCCCGCCTTGCTAAAGATCACGTTCGGTTCGTAGTGATGAGCGAACACTACATCTAAATCAGACAACAACACGTTTTGTCCTCGTTTGACTTCCTCTGTCAAGTACTTCAAGCGGTATCTCCAAAATTCTGACAGATCTGCACCCTTTTCCAGCGTGAACCCACGTGCGCGCAGGATTCGGAGTTTCGCTTTAAGTAATTTCCCGTACACTCGATCATCCAGCGCCACGAGATAATGCGAACGGTACCCCAAATTACTCAAACGGTGATACCAGCGCCTCGCGATGTCCTCATAGTCCTCGCTCACGAAACTCACCAAACGCCAATCGAATTCCTCTTTCGTCCAATCCGGAGAGCTAGTATTCGTATTCGAGATGCCTCCACCTAATCTCGACAATCCATCCAACCCGAACCTCGACGCGGACGTTCCGTCGCCACGACCGTGTCCGCCCAAGGCCACCGCTGCGAGGACAGCGATCGCACCCAACACGAGCTTGGTCGCGCGCCAACGCGCGGACGATTCCCCACCGGCTCTGGAGGATGGTGAACATCCTCCCTCACCTCCACGGATGAGTCCGATCCCCTCTTCGTCGATGTCCATGACGACGAACGACTCGAAGTGGCGCTCTCGATGATTCATTTTAGTGTTGAAAGTCTCGAATCCTTCTCGGGACGAACGCCCCCTATCAAAGAAGTAGTGGAATACGGGAAAATATGCCATATTTAGAACGCGCACAATTAGCAAGGCGTGAACGCGCCCCCTCTAACGCGCAACACCCACGCCGCGCTGCAGTTGTCCGCGCGTCGGCGCGTCGGCGCGGCGCTCTCGATGGGGCGAAGCGACGATGACGAGGGAGAGAGTAATCCCGGTGCTGCCCCGCTCCTCGGACGCGGGAAGGAGGACAGCGCGGCGTACGGCACGGAGTCGACGGACGACACGCGCTTCTACATGGGCGTGGAGAAGGAGAGTTTGATCAACACGGGAGACGACGGCCTCAACGAGGATGAAGCGGCGCGACGACTCGAACTCTTCGGACCGAACCAGTTGAAGGTGAAGGAGGATAACATTTGGTTGAAGCTCGCGCTGGAGTTCGTGCAACCGATGCCGATGATGATCTGGGCGGCCATCCTCATCGAGTCGCTGGAGACGTACATCCACCAGTCAATGGACGGTCTCGTCGATGTGATCGTCCTCGTAGTCTTACAGTTATTAAACGTTCTCGTCGGGTTCATCGAGGAGATGAAAGCCGGGGACGCCATCGCGGCGCTGCGGGAGTCCTTGAAACCAGAGGCGACGGTGAAGCGAGAGGGTCGAGTGTACGTCATCAACGCCACCAAGCTTGTGCCGGGTGACGTCGTCGTGCTCGGCGCGGGAGGTGCGATCCCGGCCGATTGCACTATTAGAGAAGGAAAACCCATTCAAGTTGATCAGTCTGCCCTCACAGGGGAATCGTTGCCGGTTGCGATGTTTCCGGGCGCTGAGGCAAAGATGGGCTCGACCGTGACGCGGGGGGAAATCGAAGCGACCGTCACGGCGACGGGTAGTCAGACCTTCTTTGGAAAAACTGCGGATTTAGTGCAAGGTGTAGATGAGTTGGGACACTTCGAAAAGGTGCTGAGAGAGATAACATACATTCTTGTTGCCGTTGGTTTCTTTGTTTGCACACTAGTTTTCATTTATTTACTCTCCATTGGCGTTGATTTCTGGGAAGTCTTAGCGTTCAACGTCGTGCTTCTGGTGGCCTCTATCCCCATTGCTTTGCGAGTGGTATGTACCACCACGTTAGCCTTGGGATGTCACGAACTCGCGGCAGAAAAGGCAATTGTGGCTCGTTTGTCGTCGGTCGAAGAGTTGGCTGGTATGACTATTTTATGTTCAGACAAGACTGGAACCTTGACTTTGAACAAGATGGTTCTTCAAAAAGATCTACCAATCTTCGTTCCTGGAATTTCTCGAGACGAGGTGCTCAAGCTCGCAGCTTTGGCGGCGAAGTGGTGGGAACCACCGAAGGATGCGCTTGACACGTTGGTGTTGAACGCCGTCAACATTGACGCTTTGAACGATTATGAACAGACAGATCACATGCCATTCGATCCATCCATCAAGCGCACTGAAAGCACAATCAAAGAAAAGAATGGGAACGTGTTCAAGGTGACGAAGGGGGCTCCGCACGTTGTGCTGGAACTGAGCTCAAACAAGTCGACCATAGGTAAAGAGGTGGAGCAACACGTGCTTGAATTGGCTCATCGTGGTATTCGTTCACTCGCAGTGGCGAGAACGAAGGACAACAGCAACGACTTTGAATTCATCGGTATATTGACGTTCCTCGATCCTCCACGACCGGATACTAAGCATACTATTGACTGTGCCAAGGATTTTGGCGTCAGCGTGAAGATGATCACCGGTGACCATCGCGCCATTGCCGTTGAAACTTGTAGAACTCTGGGCATGGGGACTAATGTTCTCGGTACTGAGAAGTTACCGCTCATGAAAGCCGAAGAACTGGAAAAGGCTACTACTTTGGGACGAGATTATGGAGAATTGTGTAGAAAGGCTGATGGGTTTGCGCAAGTTTTCCCAGAACACAAATACCTCATCGTCGAAGCGTTGAGACAACAAGGTATGCTTGTTGGTATGACGGGAGATGGTGTAAATGATGCGCCGGCACTGAAGCGAGCAGATGTTGGAATTGCGGTGCAGGGTGCGACGAGTGCAGCTCAAGCAGCCGCGGATATTGTCCTCACTGAGCCTGGTTTGTCGACAATCGTCACCGCAATTGTTACCAGCCGAAAGATTTTCCAAAGGATGAAAAACTTTGTGATCTATCGCGTGGCCTGCACGGAACAATTACTGTTCTTCTTTTTCATCTCATGTGTGTTTTACCATCCTAGTCAGTTCAATGATGCATGGCCGGAGCACTTTGCCATCCCGGTCATCGCTCTTGTCACCATCACCATCTTGAACGACGGAACCATCATATCGGTAGCCTATGATAACGTTCATGCCTCAATGCAACCAGAGAAGTGGGATCTAAACATTCTCTATATAGTCTCTTCTGCTGTCGGATTGACAGCCTTGGCATCTTCCGTTATCCTACTTAGTTCTGCACTGGCGTCGCATGCTCCGACTGGAATTTGGGCCCAACTCGGGCTTCCGGAAATGTCATACGGAGAAATCCAAACGCTCATTTACTTGAAAATTAGTCTGTCCGACTACTTTTCGGTATTTAATTCGCGAACCAAAGGTTGGTTTTGGTCTCGGGCTCCGAGCGTCGTCCTCGTTGGGGCATTCTTGATCGCGACGGGCGCTTCGACTCTCTTGGCCGTGTACTGGCCATTTGGGAACGGTATGGTTGGGATTTCTTGGGAAATGTCTGGATGGTGCTGGCTGTATGTGATCGTTTGGGCTTTCATTCAAGATGCCGGGAAAGTGTTGACGTATCAGTTACTTCAATACGCTGGCTGGGTTGAAAGCGTGGCTGTCATCGATGAGAAACAACTGAAGAAACACGTGCAACAGTTGATGGATATCGAAGTAGAAAACAACTAAAAGCCACGCAAATCATAGCTATGCTAGGCTGTAATTCTAAACTAATGTGCTCATCGCATAAAAATACATTTTATTCCACGTTTGCGTCTAACGGAAAGTCAAAATTTTATTCCACGCTTGCATCCAGCGGAAAGTCAAATTCTTCATCCGGCCCGAGGACAATCAGCTCACCTTCAACGAGCACGTGACATCTGTAGTAAGCGCACGCAGGCTGAACTATGGCAGCAGCGCTCATCGCTGCAGTTGCATCAGCACCTACGACGAAAAGTGCGTGATAAAATGCCGCCATAAATTCTCTTTGTTCACTTTGCACCCTGACAGGGCCACTGTCTGCGCAGGGCGCTATGATGCACTTTGTTCCAGCTTCAAGCCATGCCATGATGAGACTACGCGGCGGTGAGCTTTGACACACGATAATCTTGCCACACCACACTCCAAATAACTCGCGACTTTTCGCCCCATCAAGATAATCGAGTGGCACAATTCTTTCGAATAAGTATGCAGTTGTGCGCTCACCATTCGGGTTCACTTGTACGTGCTTACCAGAGAATGTATGTAACAAGCCTTGCACTTCAATATGCGCCTCTGTTTCGCAATGCTCTCCTATAGAAGAATATTCACTGTCTGATTTATCCATGAATAGCTCTGCGACTGAGCTCGGTTCAGCTATGGCAGTCATATCTTTCTGCCAGGCGAGTATCAAGCCGTCAGTATCGGCGTGGCAATTGAAATGGATGACAGCGGCCTGGGATCTGCTCACGGCGTCTTGCAGGTAGCTCGCTGCATTCTTCTCTTCGTTACCGCTACTTTCTGCGCAATCAATACATTTGATTGGAATGGATCTCAATGTGCAAAAGGTCTCTATCGTAGATGTGCATTGAGAGAGTTCTTCTTCATAGCGAGGTGCCTGCACCACAACCACACTTCGGGTTCCGCCGCCTATCTCCGTATCGAGCAGCTTGGCAGTCATCTCGTCTATTTCGTCAGAATCTGTCAACAAGTGGCAAACTTCATCAAATTTCTCGCTTTCGCGACCGATGTAGTCTGTCGTGGCGTTGATCAGTCCTTGAAGCGCCCCGATGTCTGTCTCATCTACTTCTATCTTGCAGCGCGGATCCACTGGGTTGAATCTGAAATACTTTGCACCCGGGATGAGTGGTAAAAGTGTTTCCAAACTTTCATGGATGCGTTCTGTATCACACGCACTGTCAAACAACACATCCTTAGCTAAAGCAACGAGAGAGATAGGCGGTTCACGTTCTTGGGGAGTGAAAGTACCGCTTCCAAGAGACACAACGCACTCAATGCTCTTTTCAGGCCAAAGTCGCCTCGCCTCCTGGACACCCATCATCGCCGGATTGTTGCAAGTCATGGCCCCATCGACCCATCGCTCCGAATCAATTGCAAATGCGTCAACGTACAAGTAATATGGCGCAGCAGCTGATGCGCACACGCCCTGCCACAGCAAATGTTCACAGCTTCCAGGTTGAGAGTGTTCACTTGTGCTCGAGGCGGGATATGCGTAGTTCCTGAACACATACGGCGTGGCTGGTGTTTGACTTGTTTGTGTGGAAACACAGCAAACTTTCGGTCCACCGAGGGAAGCTGTATCAATCCACGTCGGATCTTCGTCCCCCAACTTACACTCTTGTTTGACGAGCGTCTCGAAGGTAGAGGTGTCATGCTTACTGCTGTAGAGCGTCGTGGCCAGGAGTTGCTGCTTGCCCGTCGTGTAGATGGAACCCACACTACCGAGCCAAGAGTTGGCTCCAGTCGTCTCTTCTTCGTGTGTCGTTTGGCTGAAGATCTTACGACCTAATTTCAAGTAGATTTCATCGCAGTACTTTAATGAGTGCTTTTTAATGCAAGCAGCAGTGGCCTGGTGATGCGACAAGACAACGGTCAGTAATTATTTGCATTATCTCGACGGGTGTACAATCATTTAAAAACTCGCGTTGAAGTCGACATTACGTACCAATACGGCGCCAGTAGATGTACCGCAGATCAAGTCAAAGGACTCATGAATGGGACGCCCAGTTCCAGCCTGTATGCGTGACAAGACAAAAAAATTAATTGGAGCTCGAAATATTTAATGTAAATAATTCTTACCTCAATTCTCTCTAGCAACTTGAGCGTCGCACGACCTCGAATACCGCCACCATCTAGCGCCAAAATACGAATACCTCGTCCAGTAATCGATGGTCTACCAGTTGCCTGCCTGACAAGTTCGTTTTCACCTAGGATAGCCAACACACGTATAGATTCTTTTTTCGCCGCAGCACTTGCGGCTTTTAATTCTGGTCTGAGCGCAAACAAGACTAATATCGAGTGCAAACTCTGTGATTTAAGCATAGCACATCGATTAGATTGTTCGAATGCAAGTTTGCCTAGAATTCTCAGTGATAACAGACGCATGTGCTCGTCAACAGCCTATAATTAATTTAATTAATTTAATTAATTACGTGAACATCACCACCAAAAGTAATCAATCAACGCACCGCCACAAAAGCTGTCAATCGCTTGATGAGTTCATCTGAATAGCACGACTATGATTGCAACGCGTTAGTACGTTCAACGCCTCTTTGTAAACAGAGAAAAGTTACCCTCGCCACGGCATGTGATGATCCAACGAGACCGTTCAAAATAATCAAACCGCATCTATTTCGATGCTCGTTCGTGTCCTATGATGACGAAGTTAATAAAATAATTTTCGGTTTGTGATTGGCTTGAAATTCACGCGAGCGAGTTCGCAACAAATTAATTGAAAAACGCACCTCAATTAATTTCATCACCGTTGTTTCAACGTGAAGTTCCAGCAGTGTCCGGGACAAGCGCGCGACACCGCATATGTGTCCCAATGCTTGGGCGGCTTCTCGCATCAATGAATCATTCGACGAGTAGACAATATTTATGAGATGGTTCAGTGCCCCTGTGAACGCACACGCGTGTCAGTCGGTTGCCATATCGGGCGCTCGTCGCGGGTCAGGACGTACGTACCCTCTGTATTTACTATTGCTTCGCAATTTTCGCGACTCTTCGCAGCAATCACCTTCACGGCTGCCACCAACAAGGAGTTTTGACATTCATTACTCCGGAAAATCAAGTTGAGAAAGGCAGTGTACGCTTTGTCCTTCTGAGCCTTTCCACCGACGATGCTGGAGAAGTACGACGAGCCAGTCTCTTGCACCTCGACGTCGACATCCCCAGTCACTTCGTCCTTCGATACTTTAACGTTCGCAAAGGATAAACAGCGTTGATTTCCACTCTTATTAAGCCGTGGGAGCGTTTCGATCGGATTGTCGAGCAAGCGTAAAACGCGAAGCTTGGATAAATCCTTCAACTTGACGTGCAACTTGTTGAGACGGTTGAATTCGAGCGAGAGGACTTCCAAATCTAAATCCTCCACTAAGTCGATCGGAAGCACCGTGAGAGCGTTATCGTTCACGTGTAACTCTTTCAAAAGCGTGAACGAGTTCAAATTGGGCAGAGTTGTCAGTCTGTTCCTGTCCAACCGAAGAACCTCAAGGTGTGGGAAGTTGACGAAGACGCCCTTCGGTAACGTTTCCAGCGCATTGTTGGACGCATCCAACGAACGGATGGAGTTCCACCGATCTCTTAACCCAGAAACGACGGCAAACAAACCGTCGTGCACCGACAAACGACGCAAGCATCCGAGTTGACATTGTTTCAGCACCTTTGCCAGACCCGCGTGGGACGCGCTCGTCGTCATCTTTCCGCTCAAACTGACTTTCAACGCCACCGGCTTGGGCTGAAACTTCTCCACGCTCAGCTGCACCGCCACGCTCGACGCCGAACAAAGCGCTCGCACCACCACGTAGTCGTATCCGGTCTCATATGGGAGATCTTGTCGCTGTTTCATCAACGCATCAATCACCTCCTCGGGATCCTCTTTCGAGTCGAACGTCACCTTTGTCGTTCGCTCCTCGACGCTCCTCGCGTCCATCGTCGCGTGCGCCTCGTACGTGAGCTCCAGCTCGTACGTCTCCACGCTCGGTCCCATGGTGAAGGAGGAAAACATCGCGCCCTCTAGCTCGCTCGCGCGCCCAGAGTCCCCAGAGCTCTCAACGACCACACGCCCTCTGCGGACGACGACAGACACCGCGGAGGGCGGGACCGACCGCGCGGTCGGGTCGGACATTCGGACTGTTGGACGCGTTCGAGAGTTGAGTCGCGACGACGACGACGACGACGACGACGACGACGACGACGGGAGATTGCGACGACGATCGCGGAAGACACGCGAGACGAGGTTGAAGGCGACGCCGTCGATGACATGACGAGGACGAGGACGAGTCGCGTGCGCGGGTGAGCGAAAGGAAGATGATGAAAGCCGCGGGGAGCGCGCATCGAAACCAACCGACGGCTCCACGAATGTTGGATGCGAGCGAGGGTGGGATGATGCGAGAGCGCGAGCGATTGCGGACGGTGAGAGCGTGTGCGGAGGTGTTGAGGCGATGGGAGCCGAAAGTGGAGACGTCGTCCTTCATCGAAGCGAGCGAAGGCGGAGAGATGAGCCCAGAGTTGCTCGCAGAGGGGGAGAAGTTTGCGAACGCGCACGACGCGCCCGGACGGCGCCCCAAGGCGGCGGCAGTGCTGGGAGCGATGCTCAAGAACCTCGATGAGTTATCAGACGCGTTGGTTCCCTCCACGTTCTTCAAGGAGTTCGCCATTGGCATGGAGACCAAACACTACGAGTCAAAACTGTACGTTCTTCGAGTGCTTCTTGAACGCGTGCCGACGTCAAGGATGGACGTGTTGAAATCAATCCTCGGACTTTTACACGAAGTACTCTTTGAATCGATCATCAGTAGACGTATGAAGGCTGTTCCAGTGGAACAAGACGGATCATCGCTGGAACTGGCCGAGATGTTTGCTCGGCGCCTGTTTAGAGCACGGCGAGAAGAGTCAGAGCGGAATGACGTCTCGGTGCAACTGGTGAGCATATTCGTGCGAGAGTATCGCTACCTCATTTTACGCGAGAAACACATCGAGTTCCGGCCAAAAATCACGCAGCTGACTTTCGAGCGTCTGCCTTTGGATGACAAGAGTGATGAAGAGACGACATCGTTTTCGAAGTCAAGGAGGTTGCACACAACAGAGCAAACAGTTACTCGATCTATATCTCATTTCAACCCGACGGACATATTACGTAGCATAGCGGCGTCAAAGATAGAGCGCAATCCACGGGCGCGAGTACTGATGAATGAATCTAATTTCCCTCCGTGGCTTCAGGAGCATAGCACTGATTTCTGGCAACCGTCGGTGTTTCCGCCGGTGTTTCACTGGGACACGACTGAGAGGGTTGATGATGTCCAGACAGAGGTCGCCAGGAGGAAAAAGTTGCGAAAACGCGTTAAAAATAGAAGGCGAAAAGCCGAAATCACTTCTTCACACGAAGAATGCTCCGGAATGTCCGAGGCGTCTTCGGACGACTATGAAGACGCGGTGCTGGATGATGAAGCTCTGCTGCACGAGTCCGAAGGTCAAATTGACGATTCCGATCAAGAAGAAGTGCCAATAGTCATCAAAAGGAATTCGACAAATTCGACCACGAAATCAAAGAAGAAGAAATCGAATCAAGGCGAATATGGGAGAGAGACGCTGCCCAGCAACGTTCCTGGTGTTTTGGCCTCGGCGGTGCAGTCAGCAACTGCGCAACTTACTGACGCCATTCCTATCATACACGCTGCGTTCAAGTCAGGAGGAAAACAAACTGATGTTTGTCCTCAATCGCGCACGTCATCATCGAGCAGTTTGCGAACTGTGGATGATAAGTGTTCGGGTACTACCAACATTGTGCTGGTGACGGGTGAAGAGTCCATTGGGCCTGTGAATGATGATGAAGTGGATGAAGACGAAGAGTCTCACAAAATAGATCTTGGTGTTGCATACGATGACGAACCAGACAGTTCTGCTCCGGTCACGAGCGGCGAGCAAGTTCCTCCGATAATCTCAGTTGTTGAAGAGGTGAACAACGCAAGTGGCGCATGGGACGGCCCGCCCCCTGTCACCGTCAATTTACCGGTGGCAACACCAGTCATGGTGCCACGAGTAAATCTCACACGTCAACAAGAAGCTTACTTACTGTCACTCTACAACGATGGAGCTTTGAAAGACGCGCTAAAGCATGTTGTGAAGATCACCGGTAAATCTGGTGAACGCGACGTCGCGCCAGATGAGTCCGACATGAAGGATGCAGAGATTGAAGCCTTACTCAAATTTGCGAAATTGGCGAAGAGTAAGAATTTGTCTCAGATTCAAGGTTTCGAACAGGTGTCGTCACGTAATAATTTCACTCAAGAAATTCTTCAATTGATGAAAGAAATAGAGATAGAAGAAGACGAGGCACCAAAGACGGTGCTGAAAATGGATAGCAGGCTCGCAAAGGCTATGTTAGGAGAGAATAGTCCCGTCAGCAACTTTGCTGCACACATGGATAAGCTCGAAAAATCAAACGTAGAGGAGGAAGAAGAAGGCAATTCTCGCGAAAAGGTGGAACAAATCAAGGCCAATCTCAACCTTGAACACATACAAAAGGCATCAGCGCCTCCGGCACCCCTGGCACCCCCGGCGCCCCCGGCGCCCCCGGCGCCCCCGGCGCCCCCGGCGCCCCCGCCTCCCCCGCCTCCCCCGCCGCCAGCACCACCGGCACCACCGGCACCACCGGCACCACCAGCCCCGCCTGCACCAAAGCCATCAAAATTGCTGTCTGGTCCTCCTCCTCCACCACCACCACCACCACCACCAAAAGGAAAACTCTCGACTCCTCCTCCCCCTCCTCCC